>Ga0316613_10000555_pt1 | contig 29567 bp, 32 predicted proteins | sample OWC_soil_day10_C_2_FD_207647 | JGI IMG/M metagenome (GOLD analysis project Ga0316613, IMG submission 207647) | Wetland soil microbial communities from Old Woman Creek delta, Ohio, United States - OWC_soil_day10_CT_b | ecosystem: Environmental > Terrestrial > Soil > Wetlands | place: USA: Ohio...
CTTCGTGTCAATGCCGCTGGAAGAAATGCTCAAGAACGGCAAGAAGAGCAAGGGCCGGGCGATCGCCGAGGTCGTCACCATCGGCCCGCCGCTGATGATGCGCGCCGTCAGCGACCTCACCCGACCTTACGGCGTGAAGACTGTCGCCAGCCTCAACTCGATCATGGTCGACGCGACGGGCATGTGCGGCGCGTGCATGGTGCCGGTGAATCTCGAAGGCAAACTGGTGCGCAAGCACGCCTGCGTCGATGGCCCCGAGATCGACGGTCATATCATCGATTGGGACAAGTTCCTGCCCCGCTTCAACCTGTTCAAGCCGCAGGAACAGGCCAGCAAGGCGAAGCACGGGCTGGGGTGAGAGGTTTTTCTTTTGAAGAAATAGCGGGGCGGGCGACCGCCCCGTTTCTTTTGGCGGTCGTTGCTCGTAGTATCTTTACCAAACGAACTGGATGGCGCGATGTTTGATCCAGCCGTGAATACCGGATTCATGCGCGGAACAGAAGGGTCCGCGTGGCAATTGTTTCCCCTTTTGGGAGCCCCCTTGTGACTGACCTGAATTACTGGCTTGTGTTTTTCACTGCCGCCATCGCGCTGAATGTGTCCCCCGGTCCGGATCTCATCTACATTTTGTCCAGAACCATTGCGCGGGGGGCGAAGGTCGGATTGGCCTCAGCCGCCGGTGTGTGTTCCGGGGCCGTTGTGCATGTCCTTGCCGCGGCGTTTGGCCTCTCTGCCATATTGGCGGCTTCAGCCACGGCATTCAGCATCGTCAAGTATGTCGGCGCAGCGTATTTGCTCTATCTCGGTGTTCAGGTACTCAAGTCGCAAGGCGGAGCGCTCGAACTCACAACACAAAACGAAACCGTTGCGGTCACGCCGTGGCAGGCTTTTCGCCAGGGCGTTCTGGTTGATGTCCTGAACCCGAAGGCGGCCATTTTCTTCATGGCCTTTCTTCCGCAATTTGTCCGTCAAGACCATGGTGATTCATCGGTCCAGTTGATCGTTCTCGGGTTGCTTGTCATCTTTGTGGCCATCGTCATCGAATCGCTCTTCGTTCTGGCTGCTGCACGATCGACCCAGTTCTTCCGGCGTAATCCAAGGGTATCGGTCTGGCTGGATCGTGCGCTGGGCACCATTTTCATCTCACTTGGAATCCGCTTGGCGCTCACCGAGTCTCACGCATGAGGCGACCTCCCCATCATTTCGATAGATGGATCGCGACACGATCGCGATGGAAGCGGCACCTGAATGCGATGCGATCATGAGCATCAATTCCTTTGTTCGTAGGGGTTTCTGCGCTGCCTTGATGTTGTTCGCCGCAACCGTGAGTGCAGAAACCGTTCGCTTGACCAATGGCGAATGGCCGCCTTTCACGTCAAGCCGAAAAACAGGTAACAACGATATTCTTTCGCTCATCGTCGCCGAGGCATTCGCGCTCGAAGGCGTTACGGTCGAATACGGGTACTTTCCATGGAAACGCGCCTACGACTATGCAAAGTCGGGCAAATGGGATGGATCGGTTGGCTGGGCGCCAACACCGGAACATCGGGCGGATTTTCATATGAGCCAGCCCGTGCTGACCGTCGACAAAGGATTGTTTTATCTGAACAGCACCCCTTTTGACTGGAAATCGATTGACGATCTGCGTTCCTGGCGCCTTGGCGCGGCGGCCGGGTATTCCTACGGGGAGAGCTGGGATCAGGCCGTCAAACAGGGGAGACTCAAGGTTGCGGAGGTTTCCCTGGATGAGCAGAACATAAAGAAACTCATACGAGGAAGGGTCGATGTGATTGCCATGGAAGCGGCAGTTGCAAGCTATCTGATGCCACGTATTCTGACTGCCGAGGAATCCGCAACGGTTGTTTGCCATCCCCGGCTGATCACGCGGACGCCAATCAGCCTGGCATTGACGAGACAATCCGATAAAAGTCCCCAATTGCTGGAGAGATTCGACCGTGGGCTGAAAAAACTCATCGAGAGTGGTCGTTACGCCAAGTACATGGCAACTCTTGAAACTGGAATATGCCAGGCATCCAGGGCCGGAAATGGGATTGAGGCTGGAAGGCAGTGATTCTCAAGGCGTGATTTGTTTTTCGAACCGTGTGCCGGATTGTTACGCTAGTAGCAGTGCTCCTGGCTTGTTTTCAGCGTACACTCCCGGCATTATGCGAGGCGTATTTTTTACCGCATTCATCAGCCGCTTTTCGGAGAATTAATGGAATCGCAAAATCTCGAACCACAGATGACTTCTGAGGCAAACGCTTTACCGGAAGAGATCCGTCATGTGCCACTCTGGGTAAAGGGCATGGTGGCCGGAGGAGCTATTCTGTTTTTGATACAACTGCCAAGCTTCACGAGTTCGCTCTCAGATGCGATACAAAAGAACAGTGCATCGGCTGATTTTGACAGAGGCGAGTACGTTCAAGCCGCCGACAAGTACAAAGCACTTCATGCGCGTTACCCCGCGGATCAGAAAATAACCAAAGAACTGGCGTTTGCGCAGTATCGGGCTGGCCTGTACGTTGATACTCTCAAGACATTTGATCAGCTTGCTGGCGTAAAAATGACTAAGAAAGAAGTCGACGAGATTAATGCCGTTATCTCTGATGTTGCCGCGAAACTTGATCTCAAAACCGAATAGGGTGGTTAGCCATGTTTTTTATCCCCGGTAGTGTCATTTCCGCCCTTACTTTTCCGGGCGTCGTAATTCACGAGCTGGCCCACCAGTTGTTCTGCCGTTATCTCAAAATTCCGGTATATCAGGTGTGCTATTTTCGCGTTGGTAATCCGGCAGGTTATGTTGTCCATGCTCAGGCGGGCAATTGGATTCATCAGGTACTCATTGGTTGTGGCCCATTCTTCGTGAATTCAGTCCTTGGTGGCGTGCTGGCTTTCCCTTCTGCATTGCGCGTATTCGAGTTCAGCGGAGCAGCGACGATCGCCGACTCAATTCTTATTTGGCTTGGGGTCTCCATAGCGATGCATGCTATTCCAAGTACAGGTGATGCAAAGTCGATGTGGATGGCTGTGTCCGGGGGAAAAGCATCAGCTCTTGCGAAGCTTTGTGTCGCTCCTCTGGTAGGAGTCATTTATCTTCTCGCCATTGGTTCCGCTTTTTGGCTCGATCTGTTCTATGGAGTGGCTGTCAGCCTCGCCTTGCCAAGACTCATGGTTGCGGTGCTCTCATAGATCGGGGTCGATTAACTGGAAATGCATGAGCAAAAAGAATTTCCCAGAAACGTTTTCGTTTCGCCCCGCTAAGTCATGTCAGCACGGATGACCGCCGTCGAAGCCGATATCACGACGCTTTCCGTCGATGCCATCGTCAATGCGGCAAATACATCGCTCCTCGGCGGGGGCGGTGTCGATGGGGCCATTCATCGCGCGGCCGGTCCCGATCTCTTGCGTGAATGCCGCAGCCTCGGCGGTTGCCGGACGGGGGGCGCGAAGATCACGCAAGGCTACCGTCTCCCGTCGCGGTATGTCATTCACACGGTGGGCCCAGTTTGGCATGGCGGTGCACGCGGGGAGTCCGCGCTTCTCGCCTCGTGTTACCGGCAATCCATCGTGCTGGCCGCTGCGAGAGATCTTCGAACGCTGGCTTTCCCCGGCATCAGTACCGGCGTCTACGGTTATCCTGTCGCGTTGGCGGCACCGATTGCAGTTGAATCTGTTCGTCTGGCGACAGACGCGTTCCCTGTGATCGAAGAGGTGACGTTTGCATGTTTTTCAGCAGGCGATCTGGCGGTTTATGAAGCTGCCTTGCAAGGTAATTGAAGGGCGTCACTCCAAATTCGCTTCGCCGTGCCCCCAAAAAACACGTGGCTTAGGTGGTCAGCGTCCCGATATCGCCGCAGCGATTGCCTTCCCGATATCGCTGGTTTTTGCTTTCCCTCCCAGATCCGGCGTATACGGCCCTTCGGCGAGTACGGTTTCGATGGCTTTCAGGATGGCCGCTGCCGCTTCGGGGTATCCGAGGTGTTCGAGCATCATCGAACCTGCCCAGATTTGCCCGATCGGGTTAGCGATCTCGCGGCCGTAGATGTCCGGGGCGGAGCCGTGTACGGGTTCGAATAGCGACGGGAATTTGCGTTCCGGATTGAGATTGGCCGACGGGGCGATGGCGATCGTGCCTGTGCATGCCGGGCCGAGGTCCGAGAGGATGTCGCCGAAAAGGTTCGAGGCGACCACGACGTCGAACCAGTCGGGATGGCGCACGAAGTTCGCAGTCAGGATATCGATGTGGAACTTGTCGGTGCGGATGTCCGGATAGGCCTTGCCGATCTCTGCGAAGCGTTCGTCCCAGTAAGGCATCGAGATTGAAATACCGTTCGACTTGGTCGCCGAGGTGAGGTGTTTCTTGGGGCGCTTTTGCGCGAGTTCGTAGGCAAAGCGGATGACGCGATCGACGCCGATGCGCGTGAAGACGCTTTCCTGGAGAACGAACTCGCGCTCGGTGCCTTCGAACATTTTGCCGCCAACGCTCGAATATTCTCCTTCGGTGTTTTCGCGGACGATGTAGAAGTCGATATCGCCGGGCTTGCGATCGGCCAGCGGGGATTTCACGCCGGGCATCAGCCGTGCGGGGCGCAGGTTGACGTATTGATCGAATTCCCGCCGGAACTTGAGGAGCGAACCCCACAGGGAGATGTGATCGGGGACTTTTTCAGGCCAGCCAACGGCACCGAAGAAGATGGCATCGTGCCCGCCGATTTGCTCCTTCCAATCGTCCGGCATCATCGTGCCGTGTTTGAGGTAATAGTCGCAGCTCCAGTCGAACTCATCCCATTGGATAGAGATGCCGTATTTCAGTGCGGCGGCCTCGACGCAGCGCAGCCCCTCCGGTACGACTTCCTTGCCGATGCCGTCGCCGGCGATGACGGCGATCCGGTGACAGGCATTTTCCTTTTTCGTCATGACGATTCCCCTTGGTTATCTGGCTGAAAACCCTTGCTGCCATGAATCTTATCGGCAATCGCAACCTTCGTGTCCGAGGATGCGCGTACTTTCGGGCGCGCCCCTCGGACCGTTCCACTCAGAAGGGCATGGCGCCGGTGATGGAATGCGCGAACAGATAGATGAAGAGAATCGGCCAAGTCAGTTTGAAGAACAGTTTCTGGTAGTCGATGAAGTTCATTTCGCAGCGCTCGCAAAGCAGGTACAGCGCCGGAATGACCGGGCTGGCGAGGCGCCAGGCTTGGCCGACCATCGAGGCCACGGCGATCTGCTCGGTGGAAATTCCCAGTTGGTTGCCGACGGGAGCGACGATCGCGGCGATACCGAAGTAGAACGCGTCCTGCGGCAGGAAGCAGATCGCCGGTGCCGCCAGCAGGGCGTAGATCGGCGCCATATGCACGCCAAGCGACTGGGGCAGGATGGCGATGATGCTGTTGGCTACGGCGGTGGACATGCCGCTGTTCCCGAGTATTCCGGTAAATGCGCCCGCCGCGAAGGTGGCCAGCGACGGAACGAGGACGTCGGAAGCGCAGTTCCTGATGAGATCGAGTTGTTCGTCCAGCTTGTAATTCACTGACAGCGCAATCGCCGATCCGACCATGAACAGGACGCCGCCATGTCCGATGTCCGCGATCAGCGCGCCGACGACGAGAATGGTCAGGATCAGGTTGAAATAGAAATACTGCGGGCGTTTGAAATCCGGTTCGAAGTTCTTGACCGAGGACACCATCTCCTCGATATGCTCCGGGGTCACGTTTGCCGAATGCGCCGGATCGTAGTTCAATCGGGCTCTTTCCTTCTTGCCCAGCCAGAAGGCGATTCCGATGACGTACATCCACGCCAGGAGCATGCCGGGGAGAATCTGTCTGAACAGCGATCCCATGTCGACGCCGAGTGCGGTCGCGTTGGCCACCAACGGGCCGCCCCAGGGCAACTGGTTGAAAATGCCGACGGGCAGGGTGATCAGCACCGCGAGATACGAGAGCTTCATTTCCATTCGCTTGAACAGCGTCAGGAACGCGGCCGTGCAGACGACGATCGTGGTCGTGGTGTCACCATCCAGCGTTACCATGCTGGCAACCATGATCGTGGCGACGCTCACCTTGAGCGGATCGCCTTTGGCCAGCTTGATGAAGAAGATGCAAAGCGGGTCGAAGAGCCCGGCTTTCAACATGACGCCGAAATACAGGATGGCGAACAGGATCAGCACGAGTCCGGACATTACGCCCATCTTGACCTTGTGTGTCGTTGCGTTTTGGCTGAAGAACAGGCCTTTCTTGATCCAGTCGAAGATCAGCACGGGATCTTTTCCGGTGATCAGGCATGCGGCGATTCCGAAGACGATCGGAACCAGGATCAGCGCGGTAAAAACATTCAGTTTCTTCTTGGTCAGAAGAACCAGGAATGCCACGATCATCCCGTAGGCTAAGAACGTTATCATTGATATTTCCCCTCGAATTTTTTGAATGTGCCGATCTCGGCATCAGCAACAGGCGTTGCTGATCCCTCGTTTCTTGTTCGACCCCAGCGGGCCGGATGGTGTGTTCTATCTGCTGGGAAGTGCTGAAGCCGTCACGTAACAAACGGCGCTGAGCCTGCGTGTCATGTTTTCCCCTCCTGCGTTCGGGTGTTCGCCATGCCCTTGTTATGTCTTTTGTCAGCGTGGCAGCGTAGAGGATTTCGCCTCATGAATGATCCATCGAGCGGCGAAATCCTCGGGTTCCGGCTACTTTATGAAACCGACCTGGCTGTGTATTTTTTTGACGATTGCGCCTTTCTTTGCGTTGAACCCGGCCTTGTTCTTCTCGATCAGATTGTTGCCTTGCGTGTCGATCGAGATGATCAGCGGTCCGAACTCCTTGACGCGATTGACCCAGAGCGTTTCGGGCATGCCGAGATCCTGCCATTCGGCGCGTTCGATTTCCTCCACCTGAGTGGCCGCAACGACGGCGCATCCGCCTGGGAAAATGGCGTGGACTGCCTTATGTTTCTTGCAGCCCTCTTCGGTCAGGGGACCCATGCCGCCTTTGCCGACAATCAGCTTGACGCCCGTCTGTTCGATGAATTCTCTCTCGAACTTCTCCATCCGCATGCTGGTTGTCGGACCGACCGATACCATTTCGAACTTGCCGTTCTCCAGCTTGCGCACGATCGGTCCAGCGTGGAAGATCGCGCCGCCCTGGAGATCGACCGGCAGTTCGCGTTTCTGTTCGATCAGCCGGCGGTGCGCAACGTCGCGGCAGGTGACAATATGACCGGTCAGATAGACGACATCGCCGATCCGCAAGTCTTCAAGGTCTTCGCTCTTGATCGGCGTGGTGAGTATCTTCTTGTTCACAGCGTGGCTCCTTCATGTGAAATGATCTGGTAGGTCAGATCCGGATTGATCCGGATACGTCCGCGCCGGTGAGCCCAGCATCCTGTTGAGACAGCGACACCTATCGTGGAAGGGTGGCGGGCGGAGGACTCGATATTGACGCCCATCACGCTGTCCGTTCCGGTCAGACCTTGCGGACCGATCCCCATTTCGTTCAGCCCGTCTTCGAGCAGCGTTTCCATCATGGCCGCGTTGCTGTCGGTGTGATGCGAGCCGACCGGGCGCATCAGCGCCTTCTTGGAAAGCCGCGCGGCTGTTTCTACTGCGGTGGAGATGCCCACGCCGACCAGCAGGGGCGGGCAGGCGTTGACGCCGCGCGAGGAAATGACGTCGAAGACGAAATCGGTTACGCCTTCGTAGCCTTGTCCGGGCATGAGCACGGTGGCCGAGCCGGGCAGCGTGCAACCTCCGCCGGCCATATAAACATCGATCGTCACGCCGTCATCATCGGGAACGATCTCCCAATCGAGCCAGGGAACCCGTGTTCCCGTGTTGGTGCCGGTATTCTTTTCGACAAAGGTTTCGACGGCGTTATGGCGCAGCGGCGCATTACGCGTAGCCTGGCGCGTGGCTTCGGCGAGAATGTCGCCCAATTCACCCAGCATCGGGAAGTTGGCGCCAGCGGTGATGAAATACTGGATGACTCCAGTGTCCTGGCAGCTGGGCCTGTCGAGCCGGTTGGCGATCTCCTGATTTTCGGCCATCGAGAGATAGATTGCCTTGGCCAGCGGTTTGCTCTCACGGGCACGGAGCTCCGCGAGTTTCTTTTCGACATCAGTCGGAAGATGTTTGCCGATGTAGGCCGTGAATTTCGCCATTGTCTCGGTGAGCGACTGTACGGCGGTTTGTTTTTCCATTTGTTTTCTCCTGTCCTTACCCCCTCTTGGCGGTATGGGCAATTTATAATGTTCCACGGGAGACATAAATACACATTCTGGCAAACCATATGTTCCATACAGGAAAAGATGAAACTGCGCACAGACCTCTCTTTCTTCTCCACGCTGGTCAAAAGCGGAAGCCTTTCCGCCGCGGCCAGGGAGTTCAACGTTACGCCTTCAGCCGTCAGCAAATGGTTGGCCCAGTTGGAAGCACGCCTTGGCGTCCGGCTGGTCGCAAGGAACACGCGGCGAATCAGTCTGACGCAGGAAGGCGAAATCTATCTCGCCGAAGGCCGGCGCATACTCGGCGAAATTGATGATCTGGAAAGCGCCATTTCCAGCAGTCAGGGCGCTCCCGTCGGACTGTTGAAGGTCCAGGCCACGCTGGGCTTCGGGCGATACTTCATCGCACCCGCGATTTCCCGATTTGCGGAGATTTATCCCGATCTGGAAATCCAGCTTATTCTGGCCGACCGACCCGCCAGCCTGGCTGAAGGAAGCGTGGATGTGAGCATTCGTTTTGGACCGCCACCCGACAGCAGGGTAATGGCACGCAAGATCGCCAATCACCGGCGGCGGATCTTTGCTTCACCGATCTACCTTCGGGAGCGTGCTCGCCCGGTGGTGCCGAATGATCTGACGCAGCACAACTGCCTGATTGTCCGCCAGGATGACGTCGCCTACGGGCAATGGCATTTCACCAAGGCGCGCAAGGCGCAAAGCGTCAAGGTGCGCGGAACCTTGAGCAGCAACGATGGCGCGGCCGTATTGACCTGGGCGCTGCAAGGGCACGGTGTGATAATGCGTTCGGAGTGGGATGCAGCCCCTTTCGTCAGGAGCAGTCAGTTGGAAGTCCTGCTGGATGACTATGCGCTCCCGCCGGCCGATATCTATGCGGTGTATCCACAGAAGCAGAATCTGGCAGCCAAGGTACGGGTATTCGTCGATTTCCTGGCAGAACATTTCGCGCAAAAATCGGGGCGGCAACGGTTTTTGTGGTAACAACGTCGGACACTGTGAAACCCGCGCATACGCAAGGAAAAATCGGGAAATGATCACACGGATCAAGAAAAGAGACGCAGCAGACGTGACGCTGGCCGATATCGAGCATTACCTGGACGCGACGGGGAAGATCAACATTCTCTACGCAGACCGATCCATCCTCGAAATACGCCAGTGTGCCGGGAATTCCGACAAAGACGGGGCCGGCTACACTGTCGTCTATAAGGATTATGAACCGCTCGGTTGCTGCGACGACTGGTCATGCGTGGGAATCGAGCATTTCGACGTTTCCCGCCGAGGCGAGGCGATTGCCCGCTTTCTTGCTCGTTTGCACGACGGGCCTGGTACGTGAGTGTCTGGCTGGCGAGCGTTCAGCAGATATCGACCTGGTAGCGGAAAGTGTCGGCGGCGCCGTGTGAGCGACGCCATTCAAGCGGCTTGCGGTCGAAACCGAGAGCCAACCGCTCGATGACGACGACCGGCTTCCCTTCGGCAATGCCCAGCGTCCTGGCGGTTTTCTCGTCGGCCGAGTCGACTGTCAGAGTTTCCCTGGCGGAGGCGATGACCTGCCCGCAGCGCGCTTCGTAGAAGGGGTAGAGGAGGTCGTCGAAATCGGCGAGGTCGATATCGAGCAGGGCCGCGAAGCGGGCTTTCGGTAGCCATATTTCTTCGCTCAGAACGACCTGTCCGTCAATAAGACGCAGGCGGTCGAGGCGTATGGCCTTGGCTTTGGCAGAGAGGCCCAGCGCGGCGGCAACATCGTCCGGGGGCGTCTCCAGTGAACGGGCCAGGATGCGTCCTTCCGGAACCTTACGCCCGCCCTCGCTTGTCAGGTGGCGAAAAAAGCGGAACAGCGAACCATCGAAGCTTGGCCGTCGGACGAAGGTGCCGCGTCCTTGCGCGCGCTCCAGCAACCCCTCGGCAACCAGCACATCGACTGCCTTGCGGACTGTTCCCACGGCGATGCCGTAGGTTTTCGTCAGCTCGGCCTCGGTCGGAATCGCCTGATCCGGGCGCCATTCGCCGGTGGTGATCTTCTCCACCATCTCGTCGCGCAGTCGCTGATAGAGGGGAAGGCGCTCGTCGTGCGCCAGCGTGCCTGAATTCATACAGCTGTCCAGATGTCCAGAAGGATGACAACTCTATCCGCATGAGGCGGATTAGTCCATGTGGCGGCGCCGGGACGGAAATCGAACGAGAAATACGTTGACAGTGCGGTGGCCGATATCTAGGATTGCCCGTCTAGTCATATATATGAATAGATGAATACGGGGCGCGGGAGTGTGCCGGTGTTCATGCGGAAACAAAAACAAGAACCGTAATTGCAGTCATCCGAAAAATCCGGTCGGCTTCGTGGCATTTTGCGATGCCGGCTGTTTGTGTGTGCGTGCGTATCTTCCATAGGGGAATGGTCATGATGAGTTTGATCGTGGTTGCGGCGATCGTCGTTTCGATTGCGCTGGGCTACAAGACAAAAATAAACACGGGCTTTTTTGCGATTGCCTTTGCCTATCTCATCGGGTGCTTCGTGCTCGACATCAAGGCGCCCGATGTGGTGAAGATGTGGCCGATCAGCATCTTTTTCGTCATCTTCGCGGTTTCGCTGTTCTACAACTTTGCGCTGGTGAACGGCACGCTGGAGAAGCTCGCCGGCCATTTGATGTACGGCTGCCGCAAGTTCCCGCACATGCTCCCGTTCGCCGTATTCCTGGCGGCGACGCTTATCGCGGGTATGGGAGCCGGGTTCTACACGGTGCTGGCCTTCATGGCACCGATCACGCTGTTGCTGTGCGAAAAAACCGGCATGAGCAAGATGATCGGGGCGATGGCGGTCAATTACGGGGCATTGGCCGGCGCCAACTTCATGGCCAGCCAGAGCGGTCTGATTTTCCGTGGATTGATGACGACGGCCGGCATTACTCCGGATGAGGCCTTTGTTCATTCGATCGGGATTTTCGTCAGCACGATGGTGATTCCCCTGGTGGTGCTCGGCGGATTGATCTTCTTCACGGATCACAAGAAGTCGATGAACAACGGGATCGCGCTCTCCGAGCGCCCGCAGCCGTTTACCAGCAACCAGAAGACGACCCTGTTCCTGATCGTGTTGATGATGGGGCTGGTGCTTGCCGCGCCGTTGCTGCATATGGCACTTCCGGCCAACAAGACGATCACGTTCGTCAATTCCAAGATGGACATCGGCCTGGTCGCCAGCGTGTTCGCCGTCATCGCGTTGCTGCTGAAGCTCGGTGACGAAAAGAAGGTCGTGGCGATGGTGCCGTGGGGCACGCTGATCATGATCTGCGGCGTGGGGATGCTCATCTCCGTTGCCATCAAAGCTGGCACCATCAATCTGCTGGCGTCCTGGATCGGCACCAGCCTGCCGCCTTACCTGGTGCCATTGGCCATGTGCGTGGTGGCGGCGATCATGTCGCTGTTCTCCAGCACGCTCGGCGTCGTGACGCCGGCGCTGTTCCCGCTCGTGCCGTCGCTGTCCTCTTCGTTGGGCATTGATCCGATGCTGCTGTTTGTGGCCATCGTGGTTGGCGCGCAGGCCTCCGCCATCTCGCCGTTCTCCTCGGGCGGCAGCCTGGTGCTCGGTTCCTGCGCGACGGACGAAGGGCGCAACGAGTTGTTCCCGCAGCTTCTGTTCCGTGCCGTGCCGATCGGCCTCGTCGCGGCCTTGCTGCTGGCCTGCTTGCTGACCGTCGTCCTGTAGGAGAGCTCCATGAATGCGCCTGAAAACCTGTTGCAGGGTGTTATCGACATCCACATCCACACCAACCCGGACGTGCGCGTACGTCGCCTTTCGGACCTTCAACTCGCCGCCGAGGCGCGGCGGGTCGGTGCGCGCGCCATCGTCATCAAGTCCCATCTCGTGACCACCATGGATCGTGCGGCGATTGCCCGCGAAGCCGTGCCGGGCATCGACGTGTTTGGCGGCATCGTGTTGAATCCGCATGTTGGCGGGCTCAATGCCGTCGCGGTGGATACGGCGATCAAGCTCGGGGCGAAGATCGTCTGGCTGCCGACTTCGTTCTCTTCGAACGAACGGAAGCGCCAGGGCAAGAGCGATGGCGTCGAGACGGTCGCCGGCGGCAAGGTGCTTCCGGCACTGCTCCCTATCCTGAAAATGATCGCCGAGGCCGATATTGCCTTGGCGACCGGCCACCTGACGCCTGCCGAAACGCTGGTTGTTGTCGAGGAAGCACGCAGGCAGGGGATCGGGAAGATCGTGGTCAATCATCCGGAATGGATGAGCGTGGACATGTCGATCGACGACCAGAAACGTCTTGCCCAATTCGACGTGTTTTTCGAGCGGTGCTACGCCCGCAACGAGGGGGGCAAGTACGACAAGAACTTCCGGCGCAATCTGGACGCCATGGAAACGCTCGGCTTCGAATCAACGATTGTGGCGACGGACGGCGGACAGGTGGAGAACCCGGTGTGGAGCGAGGCGTTGGCCGAATACATCGGTTTTCTGCAGCAGGCCGGCGTACCGAAGGCGATGATCGACCGGATGACCAAGGTCAATCCGGCCAAGGCTCTCGGGATCGCCTGATTCCCATTGCCTGTCGCCCCGTATCTGTCGTTTTTCCCCGGAAACTTTGCCGCCAGGCGTTCGGGGAAACGCCAAGCGCGTTGCGGAAGTGATGGCGCAGGGATACGGGTGAGCCGAAGCCGGAGAGCGATGCAATCTGCTCGACCGGCTGGTCGGTGGTTTCGAGCAGGCGTTGCGCGAGCGCCAGGCGCTCTCCGAGCAGCCAGTCGACGATCGAACTGCCGGTCAACTGGCGGAAGCGGCGGGTCAGCGTCCTCCGGCTCATCAAGGCTTTTTCCGACAGGCTGTCGAGCGTGTGTGTCAGCTGCAGATTGGCGCGTACCCAGTCGAGCAATTCCGCCAGCCGCGAGTCGGCGCCGGTGGCCGGCAACGGGTGTTCGATGAACTGAGCCTGGCCTCCCTGGCGGTGCGGCGGCACCACCAATCGGCGGGCAACGCTGTTGGCGTATTCGGCTCCATAGTCGCGGCGCAGGAGATGCAAGCAGCAGTCGATGCCGGCAGCCGTCCCGGCCGAAGTCAGGATGTTGCCGTCTTCGACATAGAGCACGTCCGCATCCACCTTCACTGCGGGAAACCTGCGGCCGAAATCCTCGGCGAACGCCCAGTGTGTCGTCGCGCGGCGGCCGTCGAGCAACCCGGCTGCGGCGAGCACGTAGGCGCCGAGGCACAAGCCGACGATGTCCGCGCCGCGTCGGTGTGCATCGCTGAGCGCATCGAGCAGCGCCTGAGGCGGCCGTTCCGCAGGATCGCGCCAACTCGGCACGATGACGGTCCGTGCTGCCGCGAGTTTTTCCAGTCCTTGGTCAATGTTCAGTGAGAAGCCGGCAGTGGTGTCGATCGGGCCGTCCTCCGCGGCTACGACCGCCAGATCGAAACGGGGGGCACCCGCAGGCGCGGCCAGCTGCGACTTGCCGAAAACCAGGCAGGGAACGGAGAGATGGAACGGGCTGATGCGGTCGTAGGCGACGACGGCGATGGTGTGGGCGGTCATGGCGTAACTCGACGTGGTTGGTGCGGCGTGCAGCTGGATGTGGCCCGATATTAGCGCAATTTGTCAGTTGGGCCACTCGTAGCGACCGGCGGCTTTGCGAATAATGCGCCTGTGTCCCATCAACGAGGAGAACAACGTGTCCCAACCCAAGCGCGCCCTGATCGTCATCGATGTGCAGAACGAATACTTCACCGGCAACCTGCGGATCGCTTATCCGCCGGTACAGCAATCGCTCGCCAACATATGCCGGGCGATGGACGGCGCACGGGCGGCCAGTGTTCCGGTGGTTGTCGTGCAACACCTCGGATCGGAGACTTCGCCGATCTTCGCGCGCGGGAGTGCAGGCGCGGAACTGCATCCTGAGGTGGCCCGGCGTCCTCGCGATTGCCTGATCGAAAAAGGCCGAACCAGCGCGCTGGACGGGACATCGCTTGGCGATTGGCTGCGGCAGCGGGATATCGATACCTTGACGGTGGCCGGTTACATGACCCATAACTGCGACAACGCCACCGTGCTGCACGCCGCGCGGGAGGGATGGAAGCTTGAGTTGCTGCACGACGCGACGGGGTCGCTGCCTTATGCAAACGCCGCCGGCTCGGCGAGCGCGGAAGAGATCCACCGTGTATATACCGTGGTGATGCACACCGGATTCGCTGCCGTGGCGACAACCGCCGAGTGGCTGGCGGCCATCGAGGCCGGTCTGCCGCTACCGGTCGACGGCATTCTTCATTCCAATCGGCAGGCGCTGGAGCAGAAAGCTGATTAGTCGGATCGCATCAATGCATCGATCCTGGCCGCGCAGATGAAGTCGTTTTCGGACAGTCCGCCGATGGCGTGGGTCGAGTAGCGAACGCGACACTGGCGGAAGCCGACTTCGAGGTCCGGGTGATGGTCCTCGCGATGCGAGATCCAGGCGGTGGCGTTCACGAACGCCATCGTCTCGTGGTAATTCTTGAACTGGAAGGTCTTGACCAGCTCATTGCCGGACAGCGTCCAGCCGTCCAGCGTCTTCAAGAGCTGCTCGGCTTCCGCGGGTGTCAGCGGCGGGACGCCGCCTTCGCAGGGTTTGCAGTGTTTGCTGGCCAGATCGCAGACCGGTGCGCCCATGATCGTTCTCCTGTCGTTTCCCGGATACTGGAGTCCCTTGGAACACGAACGTTCGCGACAGTTCGGCCAGGCGTCCGCTTTTCAGGAGACGAGCTTGGCGATCGCTTCGCGGAGTTCCGCGCGCAGTTCGGCCACTTCCAGCTCCAGCAGAGCGATGCGTTCTTCCAGCACCGAGGTGTTCGTTCCAGCTTCTCGCGGCGCTTCGGCGGCGGAGGGCAAGCCGATGTCACCGCACAGCAGGTGCGCCCAGCGATGTTCTCGTGAGCCAGGTTGTTTCGGCAGCTTGATGGCGAGTGCGCCGCTGCTGCGACCGGCGAGTTCGTCGAGATAGGCTTCGACGGTCGAGGCATCTTCGAAACGGTACAGGCGTTCGCAATTGGCGCGCAGTTCGCTGACCGTTTGCGGTCCGCGCAGCGCCAGGACCGACAGCAGCGCCACGCTGGCCTGCGGCAGGCCGTAGACCTTGGCGAAATTCTGCGTGTAGCGCAGCACCCGTCCTGACGCGCCGTAGTTTTCCAGCACCAGCGAACGGCTGCGCAATTCCTCCAGCGCGGACTGGATCTCGCTCTCGGCGAGATTCATCACCGGGTCACGCGAGGTCTTCTGGTTGCATCCCGAGACCAGGCTGTTGAGCGTCAGCGGATACGCGTCGGGCGTGGTTTTTTCCTTTTCGACGAGGACGCCGAGGATGCGGGCTTCAACCGGGGTAAGCAATGGAAGCGTTGTGTTCATGATGTCTCTTTCTGTGATTCAGTGAAGCCACAAGGAAAGCAGCAAGGGGAGAAGGACCGCCGTTGCCACGCCGTTGAGCCCCATACCGAGCGCGGAGAAAGCGCCCATCTCCTCGCTGACGAGAAAGGCGCGCGCGGTTCCCAGTCCGTGTGCGGTAAGACCGACGGCAAAGCCCTGGGTTGCATGGTTGTGAATCCTGAGCAGGCGGAAAAACGCCGGAAAGCCCATGGCACCGAGGATGCCGGTAAGGATCACCAGTACCGCGGTGAGCGAGGGGATGCCGCCGATCTGTTCGGCAACGCCCATGGCGATCGGCGTCGTGACGGACTTCGGTCCGAGCGAGAAGACGGTTTCGGGCGAAGCGCCGAGCAGCCAGGCCAGCCCCATCGCCGAGAAAGCGGCGGTGGCCGAACCGGCGAACAAGCCGACAATCAGCGGCAGTGCCATTTTCCGCAGGCGTCGCCAGTAAGCGTGCAGGGGCACTGCGAGCGCCACAGTGGCAGGGCCGAGCAGGAAATGGATGAACTGCGCGCCGTCGAAATAGCGCTGATACGGAGTGCCGGTGGTCCACAGCAGCGCCGTGATCAGCGCGATGGCAATCAGCACCGGGTTGGCCAGCGGCTTCTGGCCGCTACGCTTGAACAGCCAGAGGCCGGCGATATAGGCAAGCAGGGTGACGCTCAGGCCGAGCAGCGGCGACGCGCTCAGTTGCGTCCACAGGTCGTTCAGCGGCATCGGCTTCATGCCTGTTCTCCCTTCGCGTCGTGGTTTTTCGGCAGCATGGCGCCGATTACCCAGGCGGTGACCGCCATGCCGGCGAACGTGCTGATGATCAGCGAGAAAACGATCGGTAACCACTCACTCGCCACGCGTTGCACGTGCACCATGACGCCGACACCTGCCGGAACGAACAGCAGCGACATATGCTGCAGGAATGCGCCGGCATTGGTGCGCATCTCGTGGCTCACGTGGTCGCGTACGAGGAGCGTGATGAAAAGCAGGGTCATGCCGATGACCGGGCCGGGAATCGGCAGGCCGAACAGGCGCATGATCAGTTCACCGCCCAGTTGAAAGAGCAGTAACAGAGTGAAAGTGTGAATCATGGGGAGGTGAGGCAGTTACGAGGGGAGCCGCAAGGCTACCCCAAACCGGGTTCTCTTTCCAGCCGAAGTCGGTAACGAAGGTGGTTCGTCGCGCTGACGGGATGGGCAAAGAATCCGTGTGCGCGTTGTCGTGCCGTGGGCGTTTCGCGTAAATTGGGCGGGTATCTGTAATCACCTCTCCGGTGTCGAGAAGCCCACCATGAAGTCTCGTGCAGCAAGCCGTTGTCGTCGCCGTGATGGCCCGTGGTTGATGGAACGCGAAATCGTTCCCGGCGTGCGTCTGATTCGCGCCCGGGGAATCAAGGACGATTTTCGACGGCATAGCCACGGTTCCGTACTTATCGGCGTGGTGCATTCCGGCGAGCGGCGTTTTTTCTGGCGCGATGGGAGCGCGGTTGGGGAAATGCGGGTGACGTCGGGAAGCGGATTTTTCCTCCCCGCGGGATTCGTGCATCAATGCCGGACTGTCGGGGAGCATGGCTACCGCGTCGTCAGTGTTTTGCCGGAGCTCTGGAAGCAACTGACGGGCCGTGTGGAACCCGCTCAGCCGCTTCTTCTCCCCGACGATGGACCGGCATTGCTGGCGGCAAGACGACTCATCGCCTGCCTGCGTTACGCGGGAGGAGGCGTGCAGGGCAGCACCGCTGGCGGCGTCAATACGGCGGCCCCGCTGATGGTCGAACACGCGCTTCTGGCGTTGCATGAGTTACTGGACGGAGCGGCCGGCGAGGGCGGGACGGCCCGGGCTGCCGTTTTGCCCGAGCGGATTGCCGAAGTGCGCGCCTGGCTGGAGGCGCACTGTACGGAAACGGTTCGGCTGGCGACGCTGGCCGACCTGGCAGGATGCAGTCCGGGTTTGATCAATCGCTCGTTCAGTCAGTACGTCGGACTGCCGCCTCATGAGTACCTCCTGCAATTGCGCCTGCGTCACGCCGCCCGGCGCCTGCGGGAGAGCGATGAACCGCTGGCCGGCATCGCTCTTGAAACGGGGTTCGCCGACCAGAGCCATTTTCAGCGGTTTTTCCGACGAGCTTACGGAACGACGCCGCAGGCGTACCGCGAGGCGTCCGCCACGACGCATTCCGGGTGACTCCGGGAGAGCCTCAAGCTTGAGACGGGCCAAAACTGGCGAGCAGGGTCAGCCCCTCGCTTCCCGCTCGTACCGCGTGCGCGCTTCCCGCCGGAATGGCGTTGAGGCTGCCGGGGCGGTAGTCGATGGCCGCGTCTTCAAGCCAGGCCTTGCCGTTGCCGTGCATGACCAGATGAAGTTCGCATTGCGTCGGATGGGTATGCGTTTCGAGCGCGCAGCCGGGATCGACGTGCACGAGAAGCTGGCTCAAGCTGCCGCCGGTCATGTCGACATTTACGAGCGTCTTGAGCGTGACTCCGGGATACTTCGGGTGGGGAACCCAGGGGGCGGAAGAAGCGTTTTCCAGGTTTGCGATCAGCGTCAAACGGTCCATCGTTGTCTCCAGTGGTTTAAAGGAGACACCAGTATTCCGCTATGCCGATCCGGCGTATTGAACGATCTTGCAGTGTCGCAATGCGTCGTCATGCCTCCGCTTCGGATCTCGCGATCGAAGCGGAGTGGTCGTGAGTTTTCAAGCGCCTACGCATGCTTCGTCCGGCCGCGTGTTGGTCTCCTGGTAACCATCCCCAGCGCCAGCAACGCCGTGGCGATCAGCATCATCGTTCCGGGTTCCGGAACTGCGGCCAGCATTTCTGCGCCGAGAATGGCGTGCACCGTGGTCGTCGGGTGAATTCCATCCCAGAACAGGTAGCTTTCCGGCGTGCTGCAAACGGACCCTCCGCCCGTGAATTTCAGATCGTCGCCGGTGTAGCAGCGGTGGGTTGTGTCCGTCAAACCGTAATCGCCAGGGTTAGCGACGATGTCGTTAAGTGCGCCGTAGGTGTCAAAGGCGATGATCTCGATATCGGCCAGGGTCTTGTCCAACTCGGTGAGGGCCAAGCCGAGCAGTTCGTTGAACTGGAGACTGAGCAGGTTGGCGATGAAGACGGCCTGACTTCCGTATTCGCTGACGCGCGGCGTCAAACCGAGGTCGGGGACATTCGGCACCAGAAACGTGCGCGCACCGTCGTTGTAGAGCGACTGAATACCGGATATCAGGTCGGCGACGGTGGAAAACAGATCGGGAATCGGGTTGCCGAGGGCATCAACCTTCTTTCCGACGATCAGATCCTGCAGATTGTTCGATCCGCCCCAGACGACATACAGCGCTTGCGAGTCGGCACTGCCGGACAATCCGGTGAAGGCGTTGATCTGGTCGAGGATGCCCATGAACGGCGCTCCGAAAAGCTGGTAGCGGGTTCGCGCGCCACCAAAGGCGTAGTTGTTTCCTCCCGAGGTGGATGGGGTGGCGGTGAATCCGAGTCCCTGGGCCAGATAGTCCGCGTAGATCGGCCCGTTGCTGGCTCTGCCCGCATCGTCATAAGGAAGCGACTCGGCCGGGATGCCCGACAGGTTGTGGACATTTCCGACATCCGTCAGGCTGTCGCCGAAAAAGTAGATGTTGCTGAAATAGCTGGCCTGGGCCGGCAGCGAGAGGAAGGTGCAAAGCAGGACGAAGAACAACCGGCGCATGGTGGATTCTCCCTGAAGTCTGAATAGGCGCCGACGTAATCGCGGCGACTATTCATATCTAATATGACATTCGGCGAATGTCAAAGGAGAATTTCAGTCGCCGACCTGCCTTGGCCTCCAAGGAGTGCTTTCCGGAAGCCGCTCAGCTCCACCAGAAACGCACGATGTGGAAAAAGATCGGAGCGGAGAAACTGATCGAATCAACGCGGTCGAGCATGCCGCCGTGGCCTTCGATCATCGAGCCCCAGTCCTTGATGCCGCGATCGCGCTTGATGGCGGAGAGCACGAAGCCGCCGAAGAAGCCAAGGACGTTGATGGTCAGTGCGATGAGCGCCGCCTGCCAAGGATTGAACGGAGTGATCGACCACAACGCGGCGCCGACAGCCGTTGAGCTGAGCACGCCGCCGACCAGTCCTTCGACGGTTTTCGAGGGCGAAATGGCCGGTGATACCTTGTGCTTGCCGAACAGCTTGCCCCAAACGTATTGCAGCACGTCGCTCGATTGGGCGACCAGGATCAGGAACACGATGAGTAGCGGATTGAGTCCCGCGTAACCGGGGATGTCGAGGGTAAGCAGGGCCGGCACGTGTGAGAGACAGTACACGCAGATCATCAGCCCCCACTGGACCTTGGCGGTGCGTTCGAGGAAGCGCGTCGCGTCCGCGCCGAGCGAGGCGGATATCGGCAGCAGCAGGAATCCATAGACGGGAATCAGGATCGAGAACAGCCCGTACCAGTCGATGGCGATCAGGTAATACTGCAGCGGCAGGAGGACGAAGAAACTCCAGAGCAGCGCGCGGTGGTCGCCGCGCCGCGTGTAGGTGATCGAGATGTATTCGCGCAGGCTCTGGAAGGAGACGAAGGCGAACAGCGCGATGACGCCGGGCTTGCCGAACCAGAGCGCGGCGGCGAGTAGCCCGATCATCATCCACCAGGCTTTGATGCGGGCGTTGAGGTTGTCGATGACGCCGGACGGCGCGCCGGGTGCGAGCCGGAACTTGAGGATGGCGCCGATTGCGCTGGCCACGGCGAGCGCCGCGAAGATGCCGCCGAACAGGGTGGTCAAGGTGTCGTGAAGGTTCATGGTGGCGTCCGTTGATTGGAAGAGTACGGCTCAGCGCGGTCGGATCAGTCGTTGGAAGGGGCGAGGGCCATCAGCGCATCGCGTGTGCGGGCCAGAAAGGCGTCGCGCTTTTCCTCGGGTTGCAGATGCAGTGGCTCGCCGAAGATGAGCGTGCACAGCAGTGGCGCCGGCATGAATGCTCCCTTGGGCATCACGCGGCCGAGGTTCTCGATCCACACCGGCACCAGTTCGACTTCGGGGTGGGCCTTGGCGAGATGGTACAGGCCGCTTTTGAAAGGCATCACGCCCTCGCCCAGGTTGCGCGTTCCCTCGGGAAACAGGATCAGCGAATTCCCCTCGGCAATGGCGGATGACATCTGGTCGATCGGATTTTCCGTGGAACGTGTCACCTTGCGGTTGATCAGCACGGCGTGGAAGACGCGGGTCGAGACATAGCGGCGCATACTGCCGGCCAGCCAGTAGTCGGCGCCTGCTACCGGACGCGTATGCTCGCGCAATCCCGCCGGCAACGAAGCCCATATGAGCAGGAAATCGCCGTGGCTGCGGTGATTGGCGAAATAGATGCGCAAACGCTTGTCGGGAACCGTCCCCTGCCAGATCGGACGGACGCCGGTCAGCAGACGGGCGATGGAGCAGAGACTGGAGGCAACGAGTCGTTCAAGCATGAGGAGGTCTCTCGGTGATCGGGTTACGCTATGTAACGAAGCACAAGGGCCAGCGTCAACAGGAATATCTGCGCTCCGAAAGCCAGTGCCTGTCTTTTCGGCAAGCGCATCGCGGCGGCAATGCGCTGATCAAGATCACGGGGAACCGGCGTTTTGCCGAACTGATCGTGCAATGCCGCGTCGAAGGCGGCGAGGTCGTCCGCCTCGGCGGCTTCATCCTTATCCCGTTCCCAGCGCGTGCTCCAATAGGAAAACACTCTTTCGTCGAGCGCGGTACGCAGGGCGCAATACATTTGCGTCATCCCGGCGCACAGCGACAACCAGAGCATTGCCGTTACGCCGAAGGGGGCCTTGGGGAAAACGATCAGCGCGATGATGGCGGCCAGGGCCACGGTGCGGCTCCAGCGATCAAGCGTCGCACCGGCCGCAAGCGTGGCTGCCGCCAGCAGGCATTTTTGCGCCGAGGAGGCGTGCCTTGTCATGGAGCGGCGGCCTCCAGCGCGTGCAGCGCCTGGTGATGCTCCTCGCTCAGCACGACCTGGGGTCGGCAGGCTCGAACGCGTTCAATTGCTGCCGCAATCGACGGGCAGCGTCTTGTGCAATACAGCCAGGCGGCGACGGCACAGGCGCTGCGCGAATAGCCCAGAGCGCAGCAGACGAGCAGTGGGCCGTGGCGGCGTGTCGACTCGATTGCCTGCGCGGCATCGGTGAGTTGTTGCGGGGTGGGAGCGACAAGGTCGAGCCACGGCAGGCTGACACAGGTGCCAATGGAGCGCGGCGCCGCGAGTTCGGGGCACAGGTCGAGCAGCGCGGCGAAACCGCCGGAGATGGCCGTCGCGAACTCCTGCGCGCCGGGATGGCGCCCCAGCCAGACACCGTCTCCGATGTCGCTCGGCTGCGGCTGCCGGCGAGTCCACAACCAGGCGTTGATTCGGGCGCCGAGCCGGTAAGGGGCGAGCAGCACCGAGGCGGCCAGAGTGTGCCGTCCGTCGCGCTTCTGGAAGCCATGCGCGGCATTGCCGCTGAAATAGATGGCGGCGATGAGCAGCAGCGCCAGACTGAGCCACAGGCCCCATAGCGCCGTTCCGCCAATTCTCAGGCTCAGTGCGGCGGTGATCAATGCGCCGAGCAGATAGCGCGTGGCGAGGCGCAAGCGCGGCTTCTCTGGACGGAACGACAGCGGCCAGATCGGCGAAGGGCCTTCGCTTGGCCAAAGCCACAGGCACAGGAAACCGACGGCCGCGCCCGTGGGCACGTCGATGAAATGGTGCTGGTAGGTGGTGAGCACCGATAGGCCGATCAACATGGCCCACGCGTGGACGAGCGTGCGCGTGAAGCCTGCCGTATGCGCGGCGAAGCGCGCCCAGATGATCACGAGCAGACCGATGTGCAGCGAAGGTGCCTGGTTGTAGGGCAGGTCGAAACCCATCAGGGCATCGAACATCGTTCCGAAGAATCCCTCGACATGCGGGCGTTCGAAGGCGAAGTGCAGCGGAAAGGCGAGAAAGCAGGCCGTCGAGATGAGCTGCGCGGTCAACAGCCGCAGCGCGTGGCGATCGATCTCGCGCGGCGAGCGGCAAAGCAGGAACGACAGTCCGTAGAGCAGGTCGATCGACCAATACGGAACGATTGTCCAGGGGATGAACGGTATCTGCCGTTCCCATGCGAAGAATAGGCTGGCAACGGTTCCCCGCGCCGCAGCCTGCTGGTTGGCGAACCCGTAGCTCAGGAAAAAGAACGGCCCGAGCAGCAGCAACCAGCCGAGGCTGCGCATCCATAGGGGGCGTGTCTTCCCCCCGGCCAGAGGGCTGTTCATCAGGCCTTCCGGCGCGCCAGCGAGACGGTGAAGATGCCCCATTCGTCGATGCGTTGCTCGATTTTCTCGAATCCGGCGTCTTCCACCAGTTGATCCATTTCGGCCTGCGTCCGCCGCCGCATCACCCAGGCTTGTCCGCCCCGGTGGCTGGTCAGCGCGCGGGCGATCAACTCAAGCTGCGGGTGCCATGGCTGCCCGGTGTAGAGCAGGTAGCCGCCCGGTTCGATGGCATCGGCCATGCCGGCCAGCGAGCGCTTCACCGCCGCATTCTCGGGGAAAAGTTCGTACAGGCCGGAGACGATGCCGATCGTCGGGCGCGGCTGCACCGCGGCGACCGAAGCGCGGTCGAAGGCGTCGCCTTTCTCGAAGCGGCAGATATCGGCCAGCCCTTTCTCCTGGATCAGACGGCCGCCGTCGCGTACGTTGATGTCCGAGAAATCGCGCAGCAGGATCGAATCGGGACGCACCGGGCTTTGCGCGATGGCTTCCAGAACGTAGCGTCCGTGTCCGGCGGCGACGTCGAGAATACGCACGGGGCGGGCGTCGGCACGGACAAGCGCCGTTGCCTTGCGCAGCAGCTCTTCGAGGTGCACCTTGCGCTGCCGTATGCCGCGCCAGCCGATCGAATTCAGGTATTGGCGGTCGATCAGGCGGCCCAGCGGCCCGCAACCGGTTGGCGTATTGCGGTATACGTAGTCGAGCGTGCTGCCGGAGTCGAACCCCGTTTCATGGCCGAGGCGGACGCCTGCCGAAAAGAGGCCGCCCAGCTTCATGTTGCAGCGGACCATCGACCAGTAGAGCCCGCAGGGACTCAGCGCGGGAAGTGGCCGTGCCAGCGCTTGAGATTCATCGTGCGTCGGGCCTTGCTTGTCGGCGTTGCGCAGATCGACCGTCGGACGCGCCTCGGCGAAGCGGCGCAACACGAAATCGCGCACTTTCAACAGCGCTGGCCCACGGTCCTTTTCGCCCAGCGTGTCGTGATAGAAGCCGTCGAGAATGTGTTTCTCCTTGATCGGCGCTCCCAAGCGGTCGAAGAAATCGTGTTGCGGTTGATGGTGCACCACCCAGTCGGCACCGGAGATCAGCAGCTGCGTCGGGACGGTGATGGCCTGCGCATCGGCGACCACGCGCTCGGCGGCGTCGTACAGACCGAGCAGGATGTTGACCGAAATGGCGCGAGTGATCAGCGGATCGGCGTCGAACGATTGCTGGCGTATGGGATCGTGGGTCAGGAACTTCGATTTTACGTAGCTATTCACGTAGAAATTGCCGCGCAGCGCGCGCATGAGGCGCAAGCCGGGCCGAGCGAAGGGGACGTAAAGCTTGACCTTGAAGGCGGGTGAGGCGAGCACCAGGCAACGCACCTTGGGGGCGTAGTCGTGTGCCCAGGTCGAAACCAGCACGGCACCGACGCTTTGCGCCAGGATGGCCATGTCGGCCTCGGCAATGCCGTGGGTGTCGCGGATGTGCTCGACAAAGGTCTGGATGTCGCGCACCGAGGTACCCAGACTCGGGGAGTCGCCACGCGCGCCGGGGGAACGTCCATGCCCACGGGCGTCCCAGGCGAATAAATCGAAATCGGGCAGATCGAGTTCATCGACCAGGTGGGCATTGCGCCCCGAGTGTTCGTGGCCGCGATGGAACATAACGATGGCGCCGCGCCGGGTTTGCGTCGCCGGCCAATGGCGGTAGAAGAGCGATACGCCGTCGTGCGTCTGGAAGGTGCATTCTTGCGGGATGCGTTGAGTAGTCATGGTATGACTTTCTGTATGAGGTGCCGCGGTGTGAGGTACTGCCTTCGCGCCTTTAGCGCGTGTTGGCATTGGCCGAGGCAATACCGTTGCGGACGCGGCTGATGATGTTCAGAACGATGGCTCCGGCGGATACCGGCATCAGCCAGAACAGCCAGGCTGGCAGCGCCGGAAGCAAGCCGGTGGCCAGGCCGAGCGCACCGAAGACGAACGCGCGGTCGCTCTTGCCCATGGGGCCGTCGTAGCGACGTTCGCTGCCGATCATCGGGCCGAGCGCACCGGCCATTTCGGATACGGCCGAGAGAAAGAGGACCGCGCCGATGCTGCCCCATCCGAACGGCGAGACAGCCACGAAAGGCAAGTACAGCGCAGCATCGGAGATGACGTCGGAGAGTTCGTTGAGGTAGGCGCCAAGCGCCGATTTCTGGCCGAATTCACGCGCCAGCATGCCGTCGATGGCGTTGAAGGCCATGCGCAGGAACATCCATAGCGGCAGCAGCAGGAACAGCGAGCGCTGTTCGCCGTAGCGTGCCAGCACCGCGCCGAGTGCCAGGGAAATGAGCATGGCCGATACGGTCACCATGTTGGCGGTGATGCCGGAGGCCGCACAGCCTCGGGCGATCGGTCGGAGAAGTGCCTGGAAGCGCGGTTTTAGCTGATAGATGCTGATCATGATCTGGCCTTTGTCGGGTATCAGGCGTTGGACTCGTCGTCGCCGGCTTCTTGCGGCGCTTCGTTTTCCGCCATTTGCTTGAGCGTTACGTAATCCGTCTTGCCGGTCCCCAGCAGCGGGATCTCCTTAACCTGACGGATCGTGCGCGGCACCGCCAGTTCGGGGGCGCCGGCTGCCTTGGCGGCTGCGAGCAACTGTCCTCGTTGCATGTCCGGCGCCGTGGTGAACAACACCAGCGCTTCTCCCTTGCTGGCATCCGGGCGGGTCGATACGGCATGGACAAAACCGGGGTAGGCCGCCTTGGCAATGTTCTCGACGACCTCCAGCGAGATCATTTCGCCGGCGATCTTGGCAAAGCGTTTCAGACGACCGCGGATATGCACATAGCCCTCATCGTCGATCTCGACGATGTCGCCGGTGGCGTACCAGCCTTCACCGATGGCTTCGGGACGCTGGATGACGCCGGGACGGTCGAAGAGGTAGTAGCCCTTCATCACGTTCGGCCCCTTGATGTGCAATGCACCGCCGCGCTCGATGCCGGGCACCGGTTCAAGCTCGTAGGTGACGCAGGGCATCAGTTGGCCGACGGTGCCGGTCTTGCAGGCCATCGGCACGTTGACCGCGACGACCGGAGCGCATTCGGTGACGCCGTAGCCTTCGAGGATGCGGATGCCGAACTTTTCCATCCAGGTGTCGTGCACCTCGGCGGAGAGCTTTTCAGCGCCGGCGACAACATAGCGCAGCCGCCCGAAATCGTAGGGGTGGGCGTATTTCGCGTAGTTGCCGAGGAAGGTCGAGGTGCCGAACAGCACATTGCAGTTGCGGTCATAGACCAGCTCCGGAATGACGCGGTAATGCAGCGGATTGGGGTAGAGGAAAACCTGGCAGCCGGAAACGAGCGGCAGCAGTACGCCACAAGTCAGCCCGAAGGAGTGGAACAGCGGCAGCGCCATCATGAACTTGTCGAGCGGCGTGAAATCGGCAACGGCGCGGATCTGGGCCACGTTGGCGAGAACCGACGAGTGTGAATGCACGACACCCTTGGGCTTGCCTTCCGAGCCTGAAGTAAAGAGCACGACGCCCGGGTCCTGCGGCTGCTGGGGTTCTGCGGCGCAGCGCGGGAAAAGCAGGTGCCAGAAGATCCAGGCTTTGTCCTGAGCGGTGAGTTGCGACTTGAGGTCTTCCAGATACAGGAGTTTTATTCCGCCGATCTTGTCGATCATCGGCATCAGCTTGGCCTTCTCCAGGAAGGCACGCGAGGTGACGACCGTGGTGATCGCTGCTGCGGTGCAAGCGGCGCGCAAGCCGTCGGCGCCGGCCGTGTAATTGAGCATCGCGGGAACGCGGCGGGAGGAACTCAGCGCCAGAATGAGCGCGGGCGTTGCTGCGGCACTTGGCGTGAGTACGCCAACCACTTCGTCCTTGCGTGTGTGGCGAACCAGTGCGCGATTGAGCCCGAGCGCCATCTTCAGCAACGAGCCGTAGGATTCCTCGTGCAGGCGAATGTCTTCAACGAGTTCGTAATTCCGGCCAAACGTCTCCATGCCGTCGAGGAAGGCGTCATAGATGGTGCGTTCCGGGCGCGAGGCCACCAGCATGTCGAGGAGGATCTGGCGCATCAGCTCGCCGGCGCGGCGGCGGCGTTGCTTGGCCGAGGGCAGGTCGGGCATCGGAATGGTGCGGCGCGGCTGGATGGCGATGCTCACCTTGGGGAAGGCTTTGAGCGGGTAGATGCCGGCCAGTCGGCCGAAGTAGCTGCGCGCGGCGCCGTCGATGCGGACCGGGACAATTGTGGCGCCGGTTTTCGCGGCGACGAACGCGGCGCCGTCGTAGACTTTCATCAGCGATCCCGTCCGGGTGATGCGTCCTTCCGGGAAAATGACCACCGGCTGGCCGGTTTCCACCAGCTTGACGATCTGCTTGATTGCCAGCGGGCTGGTCGATTCGACGGCCAGGTGAGGAACGAAACGCAGGAGGACACGAAAGAAGGGATGCTCAGCGACTTGTTTGTGTACCACATAGACCGCGTCAACCGGCATGCTCAACCCGAGCAGCAAGCCGTCAAGAAAGGATTCGTGGTTGGCGACGACCAGCGTCCGGTGGTTGAAGAAGACGGACGTGTCGCCGCGCAGTTCGACGCGGAACAGAACTTTGAGCAAAAAGCGCAGAATGATCCTGAACATGTGATTTCCCTGTTGTCGATGTTGTGTTTCTTGCTCACGCCTTGGCTTGGCGGACCCGCCATGCCAGTCGCGCCACAATCAGCAATGCCGCGCCCGTCGCGAGGAGATGCTTGAGCGTGTGTCCGGTGAGTTTCCCGAGTTCCGCAGCGATTTCATAGTCGTAGATCTCGGCGAACTTGGCGGCGGCATAGAGTAGCAGAGCGATGCCAAATGATAAACGATCGCCTGCCGGGGCCCGGTAAATCCATTGCCAGAGCGGGATGAGCAGCATTGGCAGTGCCTGGAACATCAGGTAAGGACGCAGGTCGCCTTCTCCTGTCTGCTCTGTTACGTACCACCAGACGACGCTATAGACTGCCAGCAAGGCCAGCCAGGCGGACAGGACCGTGCTGCCTTTTCCCTTGACGTCGCCCCACACGCCGGCCAGCAGGCCGCCGCAGGCCAGGGCGATTGGCAGACGGTCCCAGACGAGCCGAGCGTTGTCCGGCGCCAGGTGGTAGTACGCGGAACCGAATGCGGTGAGGAACAGCCCGATGAGGAACAGGCGGTAGCCTGCCCAGCCATGCGCCAGAGCGGGGTGTTCGCGGTGCTGTGCGAGAAGGCAGATACCCCACAGGGCCACGAGCGCGAATCCGAGATTGGATATGACGTCGGCGAAATTCGGGATGCCGTAGGCAACCTGGCGGTCGGCGAAAGCGTGGTAGTCCGGCAGTTGCGCAATCGGACCGTGCCACATGGCGGCGCCGCTGAGGAGCGCGACCGTGGCGAGCGGCAGATATTTGCATGCACTTTTCATCTGATTCTCCATTCTTGAGACAACGTCGAAATGACGTTGTGTGCAGAATGCGCGGAGAGCGAATAAAAAGAAACTAGTTGCTCGAATGTATCGGATGCTATGATTTAAAGTATCGAATAACGATACTTTATGACATGAGTGAAATTGCGCAGTTGGTGCTGACGATCAAGAAGCGTTTGAAGATCCAAGGCGTTACTTATCGGGAGCTGGCAGTGGAACTGGGGATGTCGGAACCCAGCGTCAAACGCATGTTCGCCACGCAGCGCTTTTCTCTGGACAGGTTGGTGGAGATAAGCAGCTTTCTGGGATTCACGCTGGCCGAACTGGCTCAGGAGGCGGCGGTTACCGAGAACCTGCTGCATACCCTGAGCGAAGCGCAGGAGGCGGAACTGGTTTCCGACTACAAGTTGACGCTGGTGGCGATCTGTTCGCTCAACCATTGGACGGTGCGGGATATCGTCGCGGCGTATCGCTTGACCGAAGCCGAGTGCATTCAAAAGCTGGCGCAGCTGGATCGGCTGCGCCTGCTGGTGTTGCTGCCGGGAAATCGCATTCGCCTCAACGTGGCCCGTGACTTCGACTGGCGTCCGAACGGCCCGGCGCGCCGATTTTTCAGGGAACACAGCCTGCACGAATTCGTCGGTGCGGATTTTGCGCGGGATGACGAGATGATGGCTTTTGCGCACGCCATGCTGACTCAATCGGCGCTGGACAAAGTGCTGGTGGAAATGCGCAAGCTCCGTCAGCGTCTGGCTGAATTGCATGAGGAAAGTCTGGCGTCTCCTCTGTCCAAGCGGCGCGGCGTCGGCATGCTGCTGGCCTTCCGCGAATGGGAGACGGAGGCGTTTCGTGACCTGCGCCGGTGATGGAAAACCGGCGTGTCGGGCGGTGTCACTTGCCGCCGTAAGCGATTATTTCCTGAGGAATCGCGTCGAGTGGGGTGACCTTGGCGGCTCCGCCCAGCTTGATGGCTTCCTTGGGCATTCCGAAGACAACACAGGTCGATTCGTCCTCGGCGATCGTCGGTGCGCCGCTGTCGTGCATCTCCTTCAAGCCGCGCGCGCCATCGTCACCCATGCCGGTCATGATGATGCCGAGCGCGTTTTTCCCGGCAGTCTGCGCTACGGAACGGAACAGCACGTCGACGGACGGTTTGTGGCGATTGACGAGGGGGCCGTCCTTGACTTCGATGTAATACTGCGCGCCGCTGCGTTTCACCATCATGTGCCGGCCACCGGGCGCGATCAGCGCCAGGCCGGAACGCACGCGGTCGCCGTCCTTGCCTTCGCGCA
>Ga0316613_10000557_pt1 | contig 29466 bp, 24 predicted proteins | sample OWC_soil_day10_C_2_FD_207647 | JGI IMG/M metagenome (GOLD analysis project Ga0316613, IMG submission 207647) | Wetland soil microbial communities from Old Woman Creek delta, Ohio, United States - OWC_soil_day10_CT_b | ecosystem: Environmental > Terrestrial > Soil > Wetlands | place: USA: Ohio...
GGTCGATATCCTGTCCGAGAGATCCAGAAAAGGAGTGTCGAGGAGCACGCCACTCTGCACGATGCGTATCTTCCCCGACCGCTCCACAATAAACAGGCGATCATCCCCTGATGGGGCGGTTAGATAAGTGGGTCCGGACAAGCCGCTTGCCACAAGTTGCAAGGCAAGTGTGACGTTTTGCTGATTGCTGCTACCATCGTTAGAGGCACTACTTCCGTTTCCACCTCCGCCGCAGGCGCTCACAACGATAGCCGGAATCAGGTACAAAAACGCTTTCAATTGGCAAATGGACATTTTCCTTCTCCGGATCCGTTATCCGTATTCCATGGCCTTTATTGCCGGCCATGCGTAACCGCGATATGTTTGTCCAACAGCTGAACTGATTAGACAAGGCATCAGAGCAATTGATACCGATCCGCAATCGCTCCCTTTGATGCACATCCAAGAAAATGCGCTATTGCCGATGAGATGCCGGTAAAAGCGAGACCATTCCGAATTGGAATAAACAGAACGCCGTGCTGTTTCCGGGCAATCCGATGGTGCAGTGAAATTGATTCTTCGCGAAACAGGAGTAACTGTGTTTATTCAGCCTCATCCGCTTTCCCTTTTTTCCTTGGCAAAGTATGATAAGAAAGTGTTTCCTTTTGACAAGGATGCGGAATGCCCCTGATTATTGCAATCGTCCTTTTATCTGCGCTGAAATACTTCGAAGTCGGCTTTGTCGCCAACATTTCCTGGTGGTGGATCATTGCGCTGGCCGCCGTAGCGTTCATCTGGTTCGAATTTCTCGAAAGAATGCTCGGTCTGGACAAGCGCAAGTCCTTTGAAGCACTGGAAAAGGCGCGTGAGGAGCGCGTGAAGAAAACCTTCAGCAAGAAGTAGCGGCTATTGAGTAGTGACCTTGTCCAGTCCGAAGGACGCTCCTGTTTTTCTCATAAAAAAACCCCGGCAAAACCGGGGTTTTTATGCGTGACATCGGCAACGACTATTTCTTCAGTTGCCCCAGATCCCGTACCGCGCCGCGGTCGGCTGAAGCGGCCAACGCCGCGTATGCCTGCAGCGCCGAGGAAACAACGCGCTGCCTCGACACGGGCTTCCATGCGCTTTCACCTTTCGCTTCCATGCGCTTTCGGCGACTTGCCAGTTCCGTATCGCTCACTTTCAGGTTGACGCGGCGCGCCGGAATATCGATCTCGATCGTATCACCCTCCTCAACCAAGCCGATCGCGCCGCCCGATGCCGCTTCGGGCGACGCATGACCGATCACCAGGCCGGATGAGCCACCGGAAAAGCGCCCGTCCGTAAACAGCGCGCACGACTTGCCGAGGCCTTTCGACTTGATGTAGGAAGTCGGATACAGCATTTCCTGCATGCCGGGCCCGCCTTTCGGCCCTTCGTAGCGGATGATGATGACGTCGCCCGGCTTGATCGCATCGCCCAGGATCGCTTCGACAGCAGCATCCTGGCTTTCGAAGATGCGCGCCCTGCCAGTGAAATTCCAAATGCTCTCGTCGACGCCTGCCGTCTTGACGATACAGCCGTTTTCAGCAATGTTGCCATACAGGACAGCAAGTCCGCCATCCTGCGTATAGGCATGCGCCTTATCGCGGATGCACCCGGAAACGCGGTTGGTATCCAGTTCGTCGTAGCGTTTGTCCTGCGAGAACGCAACCTGCGTCGGCATGCCGCCCGGCGCAGCCTTGAACATCCGTAGCACGCTCTCGTCCTTCGTCTTCATGACATCGAAGCGCTCGATAGCTTCGGCCAGCGTCTTGCTGTGAACCGTCGAAACGTCCGTATGGAGAAGGCCCGCGCGCGACAATTCGGCCAGGATGCCAAAGATGCCACCGGCACGATGCACATCTTCCATGTGGAATTCCTGGGTGGCAGGAGCAACTTTGCACAGGCAGGGAACCTTGCGTGAGATACGGTCGATATCGTCAAGGTTGAAATTCACGCCGCCTTCGTTTGCTGCGGCAAGCAGGTGAAGTACCGTGTTGGTCGAACCGCCCATCGAAACATCAAGCGTCATGGCGTTCTCGAAAGCCGCCTTGGAAGCGATGCTGCGCGGCAGGACTGACGCATCGTCCTGCTCATAGTAGCGCTTGGCCATGCCGACAATTGCCCGTCCGGCACTCAGAAACAATTCCTTCCGGTCGGCATGCGTAGCCAGCAGCGTGCCGTTACCTGGCAGCGCCATGCCGAGCGCTTCCATCAGGCAGTTCATCGAATTGGCCGTGAACATGCCGGAACAGGAACCGCAGGTCGGGCAAGCGGAACGTTCATATTCCATGACCTGCTCGTCGCTCACGTCGGGATTGCCCGCCTGGATCATGGCATCGATGAGGTCGACCTTGATGATTTTCTTTTCACCGTTGCCCGCTGTCTTGCCATGCATGATATCGATGACCTTACCGGCTTCCATCGGTCCGCCTGAAACGAAGATGGTCGGGATATTCAGCCGCATGGCAGCCATCATCATGCCTGGCGTGATCTTGTCACAATTGGAAATGCACACCATCGCATCGGCGCAATGCGCATTGACCATGTACTCGACCGAATCGGCGATCAGCTCGCGCGACGGCAGCGAGTACAGCATGCCGCCATGTCCCATGGCAATGCCATCGTCGATGGCGATGGTATCGAACTCTTTCGCAACGCCGCCTGCCGCCTCGATTTCGCGTGCCACCATCTGGCCCAGGTCTTTCAGATGGACGTGGCCGGGGACGAACTGGGTGAAGGAATTGACCACGGCAATGATCGGTTTGTCGAAATCGCCTTCTTTCATGCCGGTTGCGCGCCACAGTGCGCGCGCGCCGGCCATATTGCGTCCGTGAGTAGAGGTACGGGAACGATATTGCGGCATTTTTATATATCTCCAAAAGAATGCATCGATAGCTGAATATTATGACACGAAGCGGTATCGAGGACAGTGTCCATGGGCAATCAGACTGCCTGGCAGGGCATAAACAGTTGCTTTTTACCCCTCCAAAACCGTGAATGTATGCACCTGCGGTGTGTCAAATCGCCAATCCTGTGCCACAATTCGTTCTTGGCAAAAACAGCCTGATTGCGGCGACCGGCCGAGACGTATGGCCAGTTCCCGCATTTCGATGATTTGCCGCTTTATTGCGAGAGAAACACCATGCTGATCCACCCCTTACCCGATCCTGTTGCGCTGAAGATCGGACCGTTCTCCGTGCATTGGTACGGCCTGATGTACCTGGTCGCCTTTGCGCAGTTCATTCTTCTTGGAAGAGTACGCCTCAGGCAGCCCCATATCGCTGCTGCGGGATGGGTCAAGGAAGATCTTGACGACATGCTGTTTTACGGTGTTCTTGGCGTCATCATCGGCGGCAGGCTCGGCGAAATTCTCTTCTACAACCCTGCCTTCTATTTTTCTCATCCGTTTGAGATGATTGCTGTCTGGAAGGGCGGGATGTCGTTCCACGGCGGGTTCCTTGGCGTGATCGTTGCCATGTACCTGTGGGCTCGCAAGACGGGGACCAACCTGATCGATATTCTGGATTTTATTGCCCCGATGGTGCCCCTCGGTCATGCCGCCGGTCGGATCGGAAATTTCATCAACGCCGAGCTGCCCGGCCGTATCGCCGACCCATCTCTGCCCTGGGCGATGATCTGGCCGAACGTCGACCGCTACCCTCGCCACCCGTCTCCACTCTACCAAGCACTGGTCGACGGACTGGTCGTATTTATCATCCTCTGGGTGTTTTCACGCAAGGAACGCCCGAGAGGCGCAGTGCAAGCCATGTTCGCCCTGCTGTATGGATGCGCCCGCGTTTTTACCGAATTCTTCCGCGTTCCGGACTATGAAGTATCGTTTGGCGGCATCACAATTTCCGCAGGCCAGATGCTGTCCCTGCCGATGATTGCTTATGGATTGATCTACCTCTATTTCATCTATCGCGGGAAACGTCAGCAACCATCGCAAAAACCGGACGGTCAGGCGCCATCACACCAGCCATAGCCAACTGATAGCCAAAAGTTGGACCAAAAAAAGCGGGCCTCTGCCCGCTTTTTCTTATTCCGATCGCATGACGGCCTGAATGGCGTCATGCGAGAAACCCCGCTGTTGCAGGAAGCGCATCTGCCGGGCGCGCTCCGATGCATCCGCCGGCTTGCGCCCGAATTTTTTGCGCCACACGTCGTGGGCGCGAACCTTTTCATCGAAAAATAGCTTTTCCTTTGCTTCCCGAAGCGCATCCCCATCGATGCCGTGATTCTGCAATTCATGCAGAATCCGGCTGTTTCCGAAGCGTGCTGCACGACGATGAACCAGGGCTTCCGAAAAACGGGCATCGGATAGCATCTTTTCCTTCTGAAGCCAGTCGAGCAATCCCTCGACGTCATCCTCTTCCTGGGCGTAACGCGCCAGCTTGCGCCCCAGTTCCTGCCGGCTGTGTTCCCGCATCGACAGGTATTTCAGTGCCCTCGCCTTCAGGCTGATTTGCGTGCGCATCGTCGCAAACGGCTCAACCGGCGTCATGCTCGACATTTATCATGCCGCCGGCGAACCTGCCTCTTCACTCTTTTTCGCTTTTCTGGGCGGCGGGCGGGAGCTCGCGCACGCCAAGCGATGCACGCACCTTGTTTTCGATTTCGCGCGCCAGTTCGGGATGCTCGCGCAGATAATTGCGTGCATTGTCCTTGCCCTGGCCGATGCGTTCACCTTCATAGCTGTACCAGGAGCCGGCTTTCTCGACCACTTTGGCATCCGAACCCAGGTCGAGAATCTCGCCCTCGCGGGACGTGCCTTCCCCATAAAGGATATCGAAGTGCGCTTCCTTGAACGGCGGCGCCACCTTGTTCTTCACGACCTTGACGCGGGTTTCGCTGCCGATCACTTCGTCGCCCGATTTGATGGAGCCGGTACGGCGGATGTCGAGGCGGACGGAAGAGTAGAACTTGAGTGCGTTGCCGCCCGTCGTCGTTTCAGGATTACCGAACATGACGCCGATTTTCATACGGATCTGGTTGATGAAGATGACGGTCGTGCTGGTCCGATTGATGCTGGCGGTCAGCTTGCGCAACGCCTGTGACATCAGGCGCGCCTGCAATCCGGGCAGGGAATCGCCCATGTCGCCCTCAATCTCTGCCCTCGGCGTCAACGCGGCAACCGAGTCGATCACGATCAGGTCGACGCCGCCGGAGCGAACCAGTGCATCGGTAATCTCCAGCGCCTGCTCACCCGTGTCCGGCTGGGAGATCAGCAATTCATGCAGGGTTACGCCCAGCTTCTGGGCATAGGTGACATCAAGCGCATGCTCGGCATCGATGAATGCACAGGTACCGCCCTGTTTCTGCATCTCGGCAATAACTTGCAATGTCAGCGTCGTTTTGCCGGACGATTCCGGACCGTAGATTTCGATCACGCGTCCGCGTGGCAAGCCACCCACGCCCAGAGCGATATCGAGGCCGAGCGACCCGGTGGAAACGACCGGCACTTCCTCGACCACGGCGCCCGCATCCATTCGCATCACAGACCCCTTGCCGAACTGCTTTTCGATCTGCGCCAGAGCGGCGGACAGCGCCTTGCTTTTGTCCTGGTTTGAAGCGGTTTTCTTGTCGTCCATGAGTGCCTTTCAAATAGTAAGCATGGTTAGAATTCTTACCCGACATTATACTGTATAAATGAACAGTAAACAGCGAGAACCATGACCCGATCATGCCGGATTTTTTTTGATCCGGTCAACCCCTGCCTGCCGGGCCGCCGGACGAAATTCACGCTGTGATAGAATACCAAGATTCAGACAGGCTCATGCGGCTGTCGGAGTTTGCTGCACTATTCGGCCGCTCTCGCCGTTTCTGCAACATTTGCAACAGCAACCGATTATGCCATTACCGCCACCCTCCTCGGCGCGTTCGTTGAAACACACGCGCTCCATACAGGTCGAGATCTTTTCCCGCGAAGACGGACTCTGGGACATCGATGCCCATTTCAAGGATGTCAAGCCCATCGACTTTCCCTTGACCTCCTTCGTCATTCCCGCCGGCAGGCCCGTGCACGATTTCTGGCTTCGCCTGACGATCGACATCAAGGGCATCGTCGTGGAGGTCACCGCCGTGTACGATCATGAACCATTCGAAGGGCACTGTCACCGGATTCAGGACAGCTACCGGAACCTGATCGGATTGTGCGTATTGAAAGGGTTTCGCAAAGGCCTCAAGGAGCGTTTTTCCGGAATAGAAGGTTGCGTTCACATGAACGAACTGGCGGAGGTCCTGCCTTACGTGCTCGTCCAGGCATTCGTTTTTGGCGACATCGATACCCGTCGCAAGGCAGGCCATGAAAACACGGGCAACCGCCCCATCGAACTGGACGGATGCCATGCACTGAGAACCGACGGGCCGGCCGTCGCCACGTTTTATCCACATTGGGCCGCGCCCAAGGTTGAGGCATAATCCCGGCACATTCCCGGCGCTTCGTCCATAGGACGCCAGTGTGTCTGGCAGCAACATTCAGCGCCATAACAGGGCTGAAATGGCGTGCAAAAGTAGCTTTCCGGACACTCCGTCTGATATAGTATTTCCTGTATCAGGACATGAACCGGCAGGGTGGATTCGCCATCCGGCCCTGCTCTTAATGTTAGACGGGAATAGAAAATGGCAAGTCTGATCGTATCGATGGATGGCGCAGTCGTGCAGGAAAAAGTCCTCGTGAACGAACGCACGACCATCGGCCGCCGCCCGTTCAATGACATCATCCTGGACAATCGCGCCATCAGCGGCGAGCATGCTGTCGTCATCCGCTCTCAGCACGACCATATCCTTGAAGACCTGGGCAGCACCAACGGTACGTTCGTCAACGGCCAGCCGATCAGGAAGCACTTCCTGCAGGACAACGACATCATCGAGCTGGTCAACTGCCGGATTCAGTACGTCAGGAAGCCGAGCGCACCCAAGCCCGATGCCGTTGCAGATGCACAACCCCTGCCGCGTGCCGTGCTGATCATCCGTTCCGGGGCCAGCGCCGGACGCGAACTCCCCCTGGAGAAAGAGGCCACCACGCTTGGAAAGCCCGGCGTGCAGCTTGCTGCCATCCTCCGCCGTCCCGATGGCTACTTCCTGCAGCATATCGAAGGCGAGCACCCGACCACAATCAACGGCCAGCCTCTCGGCGCGGATCCGCATCCGCTTTCGCAAGGCGACATGATCGGCATGGCCAACATCCAGCTCGAATTCTCGCAGCCGGGCAACTGATCCCCGCAGGGAACAGATGTAATCCCCTTCTTACCCGCATCTCAGGCAAGAAGGTCATGTGATATTGGCGTTTCTTCCGGCTTATCCCCCATTCGAGGCATCTCCTATCCGAGTCAGCGATTTGTACAGCGCGACCAGGCCTGAAACACATCCATTTCCGGTCGCCCCGAACGGCTCTCCAAATGTACAATTTTTTGCATCGGCTGACGAAAATTGTCACCCATGAGCAACCGATTTCGGCAACTATTTGCCGGACAATATGTTTCCAAGGGGAAAACACACTATTTCCGGCTGGCACGATCCCTGCTGTAACGAAAGACATGGCAGAAAGCCTGCCACTTTAAATCTAGGAGAGTTGAACATGAGATCGTACAAAATGAAACAAGGCGGACAGGGCGGTTTTACCCTGATCGAATTGATGATTGTCGTTGCCATCATCGGTATCCTGGCCGCTGTCGCGCTGCCGCAATACCAAAACTATTCGACCCGCGCCAAGATGTCCGAAGCTATCCTGGCCGGATCGGGCTGCCGCACCACCATTACCGAAATCGTCCAGTCCACCACCAGCAGCACACTGCCGAGCGCAGGATCCTGGGGCTGTGAATCAACCAATCCGTCGAAGTATGTTGCCAGTGTTACGACCACCGATGCTGGCCTAGTGACCGTCACCACATCAAGCGACAACAGCCTGCCCAGCGATGCAAGAAGCGTGTCTATAACTCTGACCCCGTACGTGGATGACACCACGAAACTGACGAATACCGATGTCAGCAAAAATATCTTCAAATGGGTATGCGCACCGGCCACTTCTAGCGGTCTACCGACAAAATACCTGCCTGGCTCCTGCAAATAATGCATGATGCACGGAATACCCCGGTTTATCTGATATAAACCGGAAGCGAGGGCAAAGAAGACATCTTCTTTGCCCTTTTTTATCGTCTACTACCGAATCAGCCACAAAATGGCCCTGATGACCGATCAAAAGAAGGCAAGCGCATATCTCGGATCCTCCGAAATATGGGCTGCCGTTCTTCTTTGCCTTGCTTTGTTGCTGTACCTGAGACCGTATAGTGGCATCCGGCACGACAGCATTCTTTATTTCGGACAAGCCCTGCTGGCATGGGACCCTGAACAATTCGGTCAGGATTTGTTCTTTGCCTACGGAAGTCAAGCCCGATATACCGTCTTTCCCCAGTTTCTAGCCTGGCTGCTGAACTGGTTCAACCCACCCGATCTGTTTCTAGCCCTGACCCTGCTGGGACGTCTCTTCTTTCTTCTGGCCTCGTTCGTGCTGGCCCGGCAACTGCTGCCTGAAAAATACCGTTTCTGGGCTTTGACAGCCCTGCTGATCATGCCGCCGCATTACGGCGGTTTCATGGTAATAACTTACAGTGAAACCTTCCTGACCGGTCGGACGTTCGCGGAACCGTTAGTCCTTCTTTCGCTGGCTGCTTTCTTGGATCGGCGCTGGATTGTCGCTTTCGCTGTATGGCTTCTCGCTGTACTGATCCATCCGCTGCAGGCGCTGCCCGTTCTGCTGCTGGCCTGGGTGTGGCTCGTTCGGACCGACCGACGCTGGCTTTACCTTCTGGCACCAGCAGCCATTGCCATCGTTCTAAGCCTGGCTGGCCTAGCGCCTTTTGACCGAATAACAACGCAATTCGATCCGGAATGGTATGAGTGGGTATTAAAAGCCAATCAGATGGTCTTTGCCTCAGAGTGGCGCTCTGGCGACTGGTGCCGCGTACTGATCGATTTCTTCATGGTATGGCTCGTCATGGAACGAGTGAGTGGCAAACTGCGGGAATGCTGCATCTCATTGATGCTGGGAACCGTCCTTGCTTTTTTTCTCAGTCTGGTCCTGGCAGACATATTCCATTTGGTCTTACCGACCGGGTTGCAGCTATGGCGCATGCAATGGCTGCTGCACTGGGCGGCGATAGCCTCGCTGCCTTTCCTGCTTCATGACTTGTATGACTCCGGAAAGCAGGAAAGGCTGCGGCTGCTGGTGTTGATTGCCATTGCTTCCTTGACGGCAATGGTAATAGATATAGTGTCACCGTGGGCTATTTTGATCCTGATTGCCCTTTTCGTCTTATGGCCAAAAATGCAGAATTCGGTCAGCCCCGGCTTTGAACGCCTGCTGAGGGCGGGATTGCTGCTTACCCTGCTTCTTACGGCGGCAAAGCATACTATTTTCAGCATCCAGACCTTTATATCGCGAGAGGCCGACTGGAGCCGTTATCACCTGGACCTTGCCATTCTCAATCACCAGTTGCTCATAGGCGGACTGATCGCCGCCGGACTATGGATCTGGTTAAAGACGGAAAGGAAAGGCCATGCCGCGATTATGGTGCTATTGACGGTCTGGGTCGCTTTCTCGGCATGGAACTGGGATCGGCGGAATCAGTGGTCGCTCGCCTTTGAGTCCGCAGACTTTCGGACCCCTGTGTTCGGCATGGAGCTTCGTCCGGGAGCACAGGTTCTCTGGGAGAACGAATTACTGGCACCCTGGCTGGTTCTGAACCGGCCCAGTTATTTCAGTGCTCCACAGAATGCCGGACTGCTGTTCAATCGCGGGACGGCAAAGGAAGCGTCCAATCGACAGGAGATCTTGCATTTGCTGGAACTCCAGACAGAACTCTGCAACGTCATGAATGGAATTGCCCAATCCAACAATACCTGCATGATCGACGAAGACGCCGTACGTGAGGCATGCAAGCGATCCGAAGGAAAGCTGGATTACCTGGTGCTGAGAAACAAGCTGCCCCGCGGCACCCTTGCTTCATGGCAAAGGCCGCTCCTGGATGAAACCAAGCGTCCGATTACTTACTACCTGTACCAGTGCAGAGACTTTGCTTCATGATTAATTTAACAACCTGAACATACGGACTCGAATCGATAAAGGAACAGATATGAAAAACACAGCTAAGGAATTCGGCCGTTATTTGATCGTGGGAGGACTTGCCTTCGTAGCGGATTTTTCGTCACTCTTTCTGCTGACTGAAAAGGCCGGCCTTCACTACCTTTGGTCCGCCACGCTTGCCTTTCTGATCGGCACAATGTTCAACTATGTGCTTTCGACCCGCTGGGTCTTCAGCGTAAGGAAAGTCAGCAACTGGCTCGATGAATTCGCTCTTTTTGCAGCTATCGGTGTCGCCGGCGTTCTTCTGAACGGCGGCATTATTGCCTTGCTGGTCGAGGCTGCCGGTATGGGTTATCTGATTGCCAAGCTGGTCGCAACCGGGCTGGTGCTGTTTTTCAATTTCGGTGCTCGGAAATGGCTTCTGTTTTCCCATATTTCCTTCAACCTTGGCACGCAAAAGACGATTGTCTCCTTGAACCATCCCTCTGAAGCAAGAACACGATGAATCATCCCGTTCAGAAAACTGCCGTCATCATTGGCGCAGGTCCGGCGGGACTGACCGCCGCCTTGGAACTACTGCGCCGTACAGGCATCAAGCCTATCGTCCTGGAAGCCGATGATTGTGTCGGCGGCATCTCCCGCACCGTCAACCACTCGGGCAACCGGATCGATATTGGCGGACACCGTTTCTTTTCCAAATCCGACTGGGTAATGAACTGGTGGAAGTCGATTCTTCCTCCAGCAGAATCCAAGCAAGAATCCGCGCCGCCACATTCCGATTCCGAACGGGTCATGCTGGAACGCGGCCGGCTTTCGCGCATTTATTACTTGCGCAAGTTTTTCGACTATCCGTTAAAGCTCTCGATGGCCACGCTGGGCAATCTGGGATTGGTCCGCGTCATGAAGATCGGGTTCAGCTATGTGTGGGCCATGACATTCCCGCGAAAAGAAGAAAAATCGCTGGAAGATTTCCTGATCAATCGCTTCGGCAATGAATTGTTCCTTACCTTTTTCAAGGACTATACGGAAAAGGTATGGGGCGTTCCGTGCAACGAAATCAGCGCCGAATGGGGCGCTCAACGCATCAAAGGCCTCTCGATCAGAACGGCAATCCTGCATGCACTGCGCAACATGGCCGGAAAATCGGACACCAAGGCGACCAACACATCGCTGATCGAGAGCTTCCTATATCCCAAGTATGGGCCCGGACAGATGTGGGAAGAGACCGCCCGGCTCGTGACCGGATTGGGAGGCGAAGTCCGGTTCGGGCACGAGGTAAAGCGGATAAAGATTGAGAACGGTCGCGTGGCCTACGTCATTGCCTGGGATAAATCGTTACAGAAAGAGGTTGAGCTGAGTTGCGACTATGCCTTCTCCAGCATGCCGGTGCGCGACCTTGTCGCCAGCCTTGGAGAGGGAACACCTCCTGATGTTCGCCAAGTCGCAGCAGGATTGTGTTACCGGGATTTCATTACGGTCGGGCTTCTGGTTTCGAAGATGAGGCAAAATCCCCAGTCCCGCTCCGTACAGGAAAACAATATGCCGCCCGACAACTGGATTTACATCCAGGAAAGCGACGTCAAGGTCGGTCGCCTCCAGATATTCAACAACTGGAGCCCTTACATGGTGAAAGACTCGTCCAGAATTTGGATGGGTCTCGAATACTTCTGCAATGAAGGCGATGCACTGTGGAATCTGAGCGACGAGGAAATGAAGAAACTCGGCGCACAGGAAATGGCCAAGATCGGCATGATCGATCCGGGCGATGTCGAGGACAGCATTGTCATCAAGGTACCCAAGGCATACCCGGCCTATTTCGGTGATGCGTATGGCCGGTTTAATGTCATACGCGATTATCTCGATGGAATAGACAACCTGTTCCTGATCGGCCGCAATGGCATGCACCGTTACAACAATCAGGACCACTCGATGCTGACGGCGAAACTTGCCGTCGACAACATTGTGGCCGGCATCAGCGACAAGGGCAATATATGGTCCGTGAACATCGACGATGAGTACCATGAAGAAAAGAAATAACCAATGATGGGTTGCGGGCTGACTTTCCGCAAAAAGGCTGAGTGCGATGTGCTCCCAGTCTTCCTGCGCCTACAGTCCGCCCGCCCCGAATGTGCTTGCTGATGAAAACAATATGCTTTCCCTTCGCTATTTTTCTTTTAGCCTTTATTGGCTTAAGGCACCTTGATCGTAGCGGATTCATTCTCTACCAGGGAATAGCGCTTGGTACAGCGATTGCACTAGGCCAATTCCTTCATGCCAAGCTGAAACGAATTGAAACACGGCAAGCATTCAAGGATGCCATGCTGACGTTCCTGCTTGCCTATGCATTCGTCTTTACCATTCCAACCACCGTTGACCGGTCCTATTCCGTCAAGATGATTACGATGATGGCGAACTCACCCCAAGGTCTTACGCGTGAACAGGTAAACCATCTCTACATCGCCTATTTCATAGAGCAGGGAGGGGCCGAAAAACGATTGCAGGAACAGCAAGCCACAAAAACGCTTTATGAAGATAACGGCAAGTATTCACTGACTCGATGGGGACAAATCCTGAACTGGCTGTTCCATGCTGCCCAGGTATTGTTTGCATGCGAGCAACCAACCACATGAATATCATCGATTCCAAGCTTGAATCCCTTTCCCAGACCAACGTAGGCGACCTTTTCACCTCAAGTCGCGATGGGCATATGTTGGCATTGGTCTATCTGTCTGCGCCAGCCATCGTATTCCTGATGACGTTCATACAACCTGCAATAGGTATCGCTGCTTCCATCCTTGTTGCGGCGGCTGTCATTCAGAACCTGATCAAAAAGCGCGACAACAATTTGCCCCCTCTCGCAATACTTGTACCTTTCATCGGATGTCTGACGCTGCTGTGGATTGTCGGCTTTGTACGTGACACCTACTCCTGGGACTGGATAAAGCACTGGGCTCTGATCAATGAACTGGCCAGTCACGACTGGCCGCTTTCTCTTGACTTGAGAGGCAGCACTCATCATCTGCGTTATTACCTCGGCGCCTACTTGATTCCTGCCCTGACGCACAAGCTGGCACCGGCGATTCCCGTCTCCATGGCCTTTTGCGCATGGATCGGTATCGGGTATTTTCTGGTTCTTCGCGTCATATCCGGCACGACAACCCGGAAGCATGGTGCCTGGCTGGCAGTGGCACTCCTCCTCATGATGGGAGGAGCCGATTTTTATGCGGAGCACCTTTATCGCCTCGCACATGGATTGCCATCTCTCCCCTATCTCGGCTTGCATTATGAGAACTGGGCATTTAGTACGATCCGTCTTCCCCTTGAGTACTCGTCTATACTGGTCGGTTTACTCTGGGTACCTCATCAGAGCATTGCCACTTTCCTGGTCGCCGGCATGCTGATCCTGCAACGCGACCCCAAAGGACTACCGGCAGCCATTCTGGGATTCGGTCTGCTATCCCTGTGGTCCCCATATGGAATGATCGGCCTGCTTCCATTAATGATCGTTATTGCCTGGCGCCATCGCGGCACCATACTGCAGCGTAGCTCATGGCTGTCCATGTTCTCCGGCGTTGGGTTTTCATTGATCATGGTTTGTTATCTTTCCAGCGATATGCCCGAAGCGGGGGCATGCCTGACATGCCTGTTCGACCGTGCGTTGCGGCTCGACAACTTTATTCTGTTCTGGCTGGTCGAGTTAGGGATTTTCATCCTTATCTTGCGGTCGAGAATGATCAGTGATGTGGCGTGCCTCATATCGTTCATAACGCTTCTAGTGCTGCCACTGCTTTACGGCAATACGCCTGATTTCGTCATGCGAGCATCGTTAGGACCGCTCTTTATTCTCTCGCTGCGAAGCGTCCAGACCATCATGGAGCCGATAGCGGAAAAAAAGCACCTCTTTACCCACCGGGCTCTGCAAATAATGGCATTGGCACTCTGCATTCCGGCATCAGCAAGCCAGATCGTCTATCAGAAAGATGAGGGAGCGGCGCATCGCAATTTGGCATCCGATGATTTTCTCTCATCGAATTGGATGCATACATTTGCCATTGGACATGCTTATTCGGCGGAGGATTTTTTTGATATTTGCAGTTGGCGTTATAAAAGCCAATATTTCTCGAAAGAGCGCCCTCGCTTCGTGCGCGCCAACGAATAATGGGTTATCGCTTCTTGCATGGGATCAAAGCCGACCAGCAATGTTTCCGAAATCAAAATTTGCGTAATGCGTGAGCATCCGTCTTCCCCAAAACAGTGAATGCCAGCTAAACTGCTGAATTCACAGACAGAAGATGAAGCAAGCTGAATAGATTTCTTTTTTTCTGACAAAGCTTCCCCTGGAAAACTGTGGATAACTTTGTGAACAAGTTTGTGACCCCCTCTGGTAACGAATGCAGGCTTTTCAATATAATTTTTCATCCAGCCGTTTTTTGACCATTATCTTTTAAAATCAAAGCATTACAAAATTTATTTAATCCCTCAGCAATAATGTGAGGATAAATGCTTGATTTTCGATGCTGTGGATAGAATGTCTCCGAAACCCGCATGAATACTGAATCTGCGCCACATACTGGCACTGTTTTACCCTCGGTCTTGTCTGTTTCTGCTTTGAACCAGGCTGTTGCGAAACTGCTCGAACGCAGCTTTCCACTAACCTGGATTGCCGGGGAGATATCGAACTTTACCCGAGCCGCATCCGGGCATTGGTATTTCACGCTGAAGGACGATGGAGCGCAAGTACGCGCCATCATGTTTCGTGGGCGTGCACAGGCAGCCGGTTTCATTGCCCGTGATGGCGACAAAGTGGAAGTGAGAGCGACGGTAACGCTCTATCCTGCACGAGGAGACTTTCAGATCAACGTCGAAGCAATAAGGCGATCCGGCGTCGGCAACTTGTACGAAGCTTTCCTCAAATTGAAAGAAAAGCTCGCCGGCGAAGGGCTTTTTAATTCCGATACGAAACGCTCGCTGCCGGTTTTTGCTAAAACAATCGGCATTGTCACCAGCCCCCAGGCCGCAGCGCTGCGCGATGTATTGACTACGCTGTCCCGTCGTGCGCCGCATGTATCCATCATTCTCTATCCCACTCCGGTTCAGGGCGAAGGAGCTGCCGACAGGATTGCACTGGCCATCGGGACCGCATCTGCTCGCGCCGAGTGCGACGTGCTGCTGGTTTGCCGCGGCGGCGGAAGCATCGAGGACCTGTGGAGCTTCAACGAGGAAGTGGTGGCGCGCGCCATCGCCGCTTGCCGCATTCCAGTCATTTCAGGCGTCGGGCATGAGACCGATGTCACGATTGCCGATTTCGTTGCCGATTTGCGCGCTCCCACGCCGACCGGGGCGGCCGAACTGGCAACCCGTGCCCGTGCGGATTGGCTGGATGTGCTGAAAACGCATGCCTTGAACCTGGAGCGCGCTCTGCGGCGCAAGTTGTCCGATTCCGCTCAGGGGCTGGACTGGCTATCTCGCCGCCTGATCAGTCCGAGAGCTTATATAGCGCGTGAAAAACTCAAACTGCAAACGCTGACGACACGCCTGTCGCACGCAGGCAGGACGCCGGTATCCGCAACCCGCTCCTTGCTCTCTGACATGCGAGTCAGGCTGAAGGCGCAACTACCGGACATGGCCCCCCGGCGTTCCCTGCTTGCCGCGCAGGGCCGCTGCATCGCCATGCACATGTCGTCCCGACTCGTTCAACAGCGCCAGGCGCTGTCCTCGCTATCGGCACAATTGGAGCTTTTGAACCCGCAGCGGACGCTGGAGCGGGGCTATGCCATCGTGACCGATCGGAAAGGCCGGGTCGTGCGCTCGCCGGACAAGTTGCATCCCCGGGAACATGTCACCGTGCGTCTGGCCGAAGGAAGCGCGGAAGTCGGGATTGCCAGCGTTCAAACCACGCTGGAATAAAATTCTTCCGCTTGCAACGTGCAAAGGTATTTTCCCAAACAGGGCGATCAGGTTTCCTCGATATCGAACAGCCGGCGATACTCGCGCATGGCATAGCGATCGGTCATGCCGGCAATGTAATCAGCGATGTTCCTATAGAGATCATTCCCTTTTCCGCCTCCCGACTGATAGTCCGGAGGTAACAGTCCGGGTTCCGCCGCGAACGCATCAAACAGTCTGGTCAGAGTATGCCTTGCCTTGCTGCTCATACGATTGACCTGATAATGGCGGTATAAGTTACAAAACAGAAAATCCTTCAGGATGGCGGCCTCGGCGCGCATTTCATCTGAAAACGCGATGAGCGGCGGCGCATTGCGGACATCGTCCAGACTGGATGGGCTCACATCCTTGATGCGATCGTTCGAAGCGCGGATCAGGTCGATGATGAGCGCATTGATCATGCGGCGCACAGTCTCGTGGATCGCCCTGCGCCCGCGAATGCCGGGCCACAGGCGCTCCACTTCGCGCCGGTAACGCCCGTACAGATCGATATCATCCAATTGCGCCTCGGCCAGAAATCCGGAGCGCAGCCCGTCGTCGATATCGTGGTTGTTGTAGGCAATCTCGTCCGCCAGGTTCGCAAGCTGCGCTTCCAGCGTGGGCTGCTTTCCTTCCAGGAACCGACGGCCGACATCGCCCAGTTGCCGTGCATTCTCGACGGAACAGTGCTTCAGAATGCCCTCGCGCGTCTCGAATGTCAGGTTCAACCCGTCGAAGCCGCCATAACGTTCCTCCAGAACATCGACCACGCGCAGGCTCTGCAGGTTATGCTCGAAGCCGCCGTGGCCTTGCATGCACTCGTTCAGCGCATCCTGGCCAGCATGCCCAAAGGGTGTATGGCCGAGGTCGTGCGCGAGCGATATGGCTTCCACAAGGTCTTCGTTCAGCGAGAGGTTGCGGGCGATCGAGCGCGCAATCTGCGCCACCTCGAGACTGTGTGTCAGACGTGTGCGGAACAGGTCCCCTTCGTGGTTAACGAACACCTGGGTCTTGTATTCGAGCCGACGAAAGGCAGACGAATGGATGATGCGATCACGGTCGCGCTGGTACTCGGAACGCGCCGAGGGGGACGGCTCATCGTGAAGGCGGCCGCGTGTAAGCGATGAGTGAGCGGCATAAGGAGCAAGAGACGGGTTCATAGCAGCTTCGATGCATTCGATCCAGTAAGAGTTGCCCTTATTGTAACTGGGTGATGCAGTTGCAGCCACGTTCACATCAAGATGCCTCCGCTATTACCCTCCGAAACACATCGCCGATTTCAGATACCTGCTCACCAGTCTTGGTGGCAAGGCCAAGCCCGTATCGGATACAGACTTGTGAAGCCACCTGGCAAGATTCCCGGCTTGCGAACGAAAAACGAAACTACGCCTTCGCGCAGGATTCGAGCGTGGCAAGCAGCCTATCTTGCGGAACGGTAGTAATGATAGCCTTGCCAAGGGGTTTCAGGAGGACGAACTTGATTTCGCCGCCGGAGTTTTTCTTGTCGACCTGCATCAGTTCTACCCAGCGCGATGCGCCCAGATCGGGCGCGGCAGTCGGCAGCCCGGCCGCCTGGACCAGCTTGCGGATGCGTTCCTTGTCACCCTCGTCCATAAAGCCCATCCGCCACGACAGATCGGCAGCCATCACCATGCCGCAGCCAACCGCTTCGCCATGCAGCCATTCCCCATATCCCAGGCCGGCCTCGATGGCATGGCCGAATGTATGACCAAAATTCAGTATGGCGCGCAACCCGCTTTCGCGTTCGTCCTGGCGGACCACGTCTGCCTTGATTTCGCATGAGCGCCTGATTGCATGCGCGAGCGCAACCGGGTCGCGCTCGCGCAACGAAACGATGTTCTTTTCTATCCACCCGAAAAATCCGGCATCGACAATTGCGCCATGCTTGATCACTTCGGCCAACCCGGCCGACAATTCACGCGGCGGAAGCGTATTGAGCGTTGCCGTGTCGGCAATCACGGCCTGGGGCTGGTAGAAGGCCCCTATCATGTTCTTGCCAAGGGGATGATTGATCCCAGTTTTACCGCCGACCGAGGAATCGACCTGCGCCAGCAATGTCGTTGGCACCTGGACAAAAGGAATGCCGCGCATGTAGCTTGCCGCGGCATAGCCCGTCATATCACCAATCACGCCGCCACCGAGCGCAACCAGCGTCGTTTGCCGGTCGCATTTCTGCTCCAGCAACACGTCGAATATCTTCATCAGGCTAGCCCAGTTTTTTTCACTCTCTCCATCAGGCAGAATAATCGGCACGACTTCCTTGCCGATGGCCTGGAGTGTCTTCGTCATACGCTCCAGGTAAAGCGGCGCGACCACATCGTTGGTAACGACAGCGACTCGTTTTCCGGTGATAGCGCGCCCGATCAGGCTCTTGTCGTCAAGAAGAGAAGGGCCGATATCGATGGGATAGCTGCGATCATCCAATTCAACCTTGAGGTGTACGGTTTCTGCGGTTTCCGACATATGTGTTTTGCGCCTATTCCTGATGTGCTGTGCCTGCCTGGCAGCGCCGGACATTTTACCCTGAGCCGGAGAAAGCTGCGCCAATATCGATTGCACCATGGCATGCACATTCGGGCGGCCGGTATCGATGACGAAATCCGCGACTTCCCGGTAAAACGGCTCCCGCTGTCGCGACAGTTCTTCCAGCTTTTTGCGCGGATCGGCCGTCTGCAGCAGCGGCCGATTCTTGTCATGCATGGTTCGGTGCAAAATGTTGCCGACGCTGGCGCGAAGGTAGATAACGGTTCCGCGCGATTTCAAATAGCGACGGCTCTCCGGATCGATCACGGCCCCTCCCCCAGTTGCCAGCACAATACCCTGCTGAGCGGTCAGGTCACGGATGACCTCGGCTTCACGCTTACGAAAGCTTACCTCGCCTTCGATTTCGAAAATCAAAGGTATCGTAGCGCCCGTGCGCGCTTCTATTTCGTGATCGGAATCGACAAAGCGCATTCCTAGGCGCTTTGCCAGAAACCGGCCTACCGTCGTCTTGCCGGCTCCCATCAAGCCGACGAGGAAAATGTTTTGATGCATGAAGATCCGACCTGCTCCGGCATGACAGCCGGCTGAAACGAAAAAAGGTCAGCCTGCACAGGCTGACCCTGACCATTCAGACAATGATAGCCTGAAATGAAGTCTATTTATCGCTTCTCTATCTGGTCGGTAATAATTTTCGGCGTCAGAAAGATCAGCAATTCGGTCTTGTCGCTCTCAATCGTCGTCGTCTTGAAGAGATTGCCAAGAACAGGAATATCACCCAGCAGTGGAACCTGCGAAACATCCTTGGTATCGGTCTGCGTGAAAATACCGCCGATCACTACCGTACCACCATTCTCGACCTGCACGTTCGTCTGGACGTGCTTGGTGTTGATGGCAGGAACACCGTTTGTCGTCGTACCACGGCTATCCTTGTTGACGTCGACGGTCAGGATGACATTCCCGTCAGGCGTGATCTGCGGCGTGACTTCCAGCTTCAAGGTTGCTTTCTTGAATTCGACGGAAGTTGCGCCACTGCTGGTCGCATTCTGGTAGGGAATTTCCTCACCCTGCTCGATCAGCGCTTTCTGCTGGTCGGCAGTCACGACACGCGGACTGGATATGATCTTGCCCTTGCCATCGGCTTCGAGAGCGGACAACTCCAGATTCAGGAATTTGGTCGCACTCGAATTGAACAGGCTGAGGCCAACGGTGGCCGCCGTTCCGCCTGATGTGGTTGCAGGAAGGCTGACCGCATAGTTGCCGGATGTCGCCGTTGCCGTCGAACTTGAAGTCTGGGCAGCATTGCTGCCGACCCGGAAATTGCTGCCGCCTGTTGAGAAACCGAGTTTCACGCCCAGGCTCTTGTTGAACGTATCGCTTGCCTCGACTATCCTCGCCTCGATCATGACCTGACGCGTAGGCATATCCGTCAGCAACAGCAATTTGCGGATTTCTTCGATTTTCGACGCCGTATCGGTCACGAAGAGCTTGTTGGAACGCGTTTCGGAAGCGACAGAACCGCGTTTCGACAGGATGGACTGCTTGCTGTTGGCGTTGTCCACCAATCCGAAAACTTTTCTGAAATCGGCTGCTTTCAAGTAGTTAAGCTGAAACACTTCCGTCTTCAATGGCTCCAGGTCAGAAATGAGCGCCTTCTGCTCCAGTTCCAGTTTTTCCTTGGTCAGAAGTTCGTCTTTTGGTGCAATCCACAGCACGTTGCCATTCTTGCGCATGTCCAGCCCCTTGGCCTGCATGACGATATCGAGCGCTTGATCCCAGGGAACTTCTTTCAGACGTAGCGTCAGGTTACCCGTCACAGTGTCGCTGGTGATGATGTTAAGTCCGGTAAAATCAGCAATCACCTGAAGGACTGCGCGCACGTCGACGCTCTGGAAATTGAGCGAAAGTCGTTCGCCTTTATATCCGCGCCCTTGAACGAGTTTGTTGGGATCTTCCTTGACCGGCTTGACGTCAATGACGAGTTGAGAGTCGCTCTGATAAGCGCTGTGCTCCCATAATCCACGCCCTTCGATGATCATGCGAACATTCTCGCCATGCGGCCTGGCGGTAATGGTAGAGACGGGCGTGCCGAAATCGGTCACATCCAATCTGCGCCGCATCACATCAGGCAACGTTGCCCTGATGAAGTCGACTACGATATGCTTTCCTTCCTGCCGCACATCGACAGCAATCTGGTTATCAGGCAATTCAACAACGACACGGCCTTCTCCAGAGGATCCTTTACGGAAATCGATGTCGCGTAAAGCCCGTCTTTCCGCAACTGCAACAGGAGGCCGCACAGGGTTCGCCGGGGCTTCAGCTGCCGCCGGGGCAGCGTCTTTCAAAGCGGGAGACGGGACAGTGGATGCCACCTTTTCGGGATCGCCGATCGTCAGCGTCACAACTTTTCCTTCGACTTTCGTCGCATAGCCCATCGGACGGTTCAGATTAAACACCAGGCGCGACCTCTCTCCAGCCTGGACAACATTGACATTGCGAACATCGCCAAGGTTGATTTCATGCATCGATTTGCCGGTTCCATTGACCGTACCGGCCAGATCGACCGCGATCCGCGCGGGATTAGTAATGGCAAATCCGATTGGAGCCTTGGCAGGTGCTTCCTTGAGCCCTATTTTGACAATGACATTCCTGCCCTGCTGCGTGGAACTGACGGACTCGATGGCATTCTCTTGCGCCATGGCCGTGCCAGCCGTCAACGCCAGACCACTCAAGATAAAAAGATGCAGGGAACGCCGCAGCAGGGCTGACACCGCATACAGACACATATTCTGTTTTGTAAAGATTTTCATTATTTGCTCTCCTGCAGCTCAAGTCTGGCCTTGCGCTCAACCCATTCACCTGACGCATCCTGGACGACTTCCTTAATATCGACTGCATCATCCGTTACCGATGTGATCATGCCGAAGTTTTGCCCAAGATAATTTCCGGCTTTGACTTGAAACACCATTTTGTCGACCTGCAAGATGGCGTAGGATAAGCCGGGTTTCCGGAGTGCCCCAACCATCTTGATGGTGTCCAGCGGAAATTCCTCAAGCGGTTCACGGCGTCGGTCAAGATTCGGCCTCACACCCTTACTATTGGCTTGCCACTTCGCGATGGCTACCGCCAGCTTGCTGGGACTGAAGGGATCAACATCTTTCCCCGCCTCGTAGACGAAAGGAGTATAAGCCTTGGGTTCCGGCAACTTTGGAACAAATGGCTTGGTTTCCTTCTTGGTCTGGTCCATCCATTGCCTGATTTCTTCCGGACCGCTACTTGAACAGCCGGCCAGTGCAACCGCCAGCATGCCAATAATCACCGGACATGAATGGGAGCGCTTCATTTCTTATCTCCCTTCTTGTTCTTGTCGGCAGCCACCTTGCGTTGCGCTTCGATCTCTTCCTTGTCCAAATAACGGAAGGTTTTGGCAGTCGTTTCAAGCATTAACTTGCCGCCCCCCGGTCCCGGACTGGCCAAATTCATATTGTTCAGTGTCACAATACGAGGCAAGGCGGCAATATCGCTGGCAAAGGAAGCCACATCATGATAATTGCCTTTTATCTTGATACTGATCGGCAATTCTGCGTAGTATTCCTTGGCAACCACTTGACCAGGCTTGAACAGTTCGAATTGCAGGCCACGGCCCAAACCTGCCTGATTGATATCCGACAGCAGCGCATCCATCTCGGCCTTGCTTGGCAGTTGTTTCTCCAGAGATGCGACATATTGGCTGACCTGTTCCTTCTGTCTTTTCAACTCTTCCAGATTGATAGCCTGCTGGATCTTCTGCTTGTATGCGTCCTTGAGTTTTTCTTCCTCTTGAACCCCGGCATCGAGTTCATCGACCTGACCCGATCCATAAAGAAACCAGCCCGCCACCAGAACAGCCGCGAACACGCCAGCCGCACAGAAGGCCTGCGGTATCAGCGGCCATTGCCCAGGGTGCCTCCCCTGAAGGCCTGTAAACTGCCCCCGAACTGAGGCAAGATAATTCAGATTTAAGTTCTTCTTTAGCACGACGCCCCCTGAATCAGGATTTCTGCGCGTTAGCGCTTGAAGATGACTTGGCAGGATCGCCACCTGCAGGACCCTTTTGTTCACTGCTGTTTGCAGGCGGCTTGCCAGCATCGCCTGTAGGAGATGCTTTCGACTGGCCTCCTCCTGCGGGTGGCTTGGGTCCATTGCCATCACTCGCCAATTTGGGTTTATCGCCATCAGGGGCAGACTTGGCCGCATCTGTTGACGAGGCCTTTGAGGCATCATTTCCCGCAGCGACCTTGGCCACGTCTTCAGCCGTTACTTGCACTGGCTGTTGTTGATCCTTGTTGTCCTTGTCACGTGGGCGCTTGATGCCAACGTTGATCGAAAACTCGAAAACATTCTTGGCATCTTTTCCCTGGCCGGCTGTAGCAGCACGTATTTCCAGCAAGTCAGGTCGCTGGAGCCAGGCGGAGTTGTTGCCCAAATTTCTGAGATATTCTGCGACACGCTCGTTCGACTGCGCATAACCGCTCAGGGCGACGCGCTGGCCGTCTTGTTTGATCGACTTCAGATAAATCCCTTCCGGCGTCTGCTGAACAAGCTCGTTCATCAGGTAGACCGGCTGGTTGCGATCCGCCTGCAAATCTTCCACCGCGTCCTGACGAGCCTTCAAAGCCTGGATCTCGTCCTTCAGGGTTGCAACCTCCTTGATCTGACCATCAAGCTTCGTGTTTTCTGCCTTGATCAGACTATTACGAGCATTCTGATCGGCGATCCTGACCGCCATGAAGCCGGCAAACAGCAAGACCACCAACCCACCTAATATGCCGCCGAGTATCAGCAAAGCAAAAAAGCTTCGCTTGCGCCGTTTTAATTCTTCTTCCCGATAGGGAAGCAAATTGATGCGTATCATTCGTCAAACCTCCGCATCGCCAGCCCGCATGCAACCAGGTAGGCGGGCTCTTCACTGTGGAGTTGTTTTTCCCTTACACGAGGTGCCAATCCGATCCCGGCAAACGTGCCTGCGACGGCTGTCTTGACGCGCGTGCGACTGGCAATGAGATCGGAAAGACCGGATATGTTGGCGCAACCTCCCCCCAGATATATCGTATCGACACGGGTGTAAGGGGATGATGTGAAAAAGAACTGAATGGCCCTGGTTACTTCCTGGGCAATATTTTCCATGAATGGCTGGAGCACTTTCTTCCGGTAGTCTTCAGGCAGAGAGTTGCTTCGCTTCTTGTTTTCAGCTTCTTCGAATGGCATGCTATAGGTCCGAGCAATTTCCTGAGTCAACTGATTACCGCCGAATGGCTGTTCACGTTCATAGACGGATTCCCCATCAATCAGCACGGACATGCTCATGTTCACAGAGCCGATTCGAAAAAGAGCAACAATCTGGCCAGGCTTTGCACCCGAGTCCGGACCATCGATCCGGTTGATGGCGGCATACGCGGCATGGGATTCGATATCCATGACCAGCGGCTTCAATCCCGCCGCTTCGGCTACAGCAACCCTCTCTTCAACTTTTTCCTTGCGAGCGGCGGCCATCATGACGTCAAGATCGCCCTGCGAAGTTGCCGACGAACCAATAACGTCGTAATCCAGGTTGACCTCATCAATGCCAAAAGGAATGTACTGATGCGCTTCCGACTCGACCTGGAGCATCATGTCTTCATCGGACAAATTGTCCGGCAGGACAACTTTTCGTGTAATGACAGCAGCGGAAGGCATGGCCAAGGCCACATTTCTCACGCTTGTTCCGCTTTTTCTCCAAGCAAGCCGCAATGCTTCTGCAACCTGGTCCAGGTTTTCAACATTGCCGTCAACAATAGCCCCTCTGGGAATCGGCTCGAAAGCATAACACTCGAGGCGCATCGCTCCTTTGTCGCTCTTGGACAACTCGACGAGCCTGACCCCGGACGTGCTGATGTCCACGCCGATCAGGGGTGGCTTCCTGTTGCCTAATAGAGCTTTCAGGTCTAGTTGCAAACTCGTCTCTCCTCAAACAGGTTTCCGAAACCACATTTACGCACCATGCGCAGCGTCCCCAAACTGGCTTCTAAATCTCTTAAAAAAACCTGCGGTTAGGTAAAGGTCGTCAGACGCTGTTTTAGATCGTGCAACAAGTTTTGCTTCATGTAAAGAAGTTTCCCAGAGGATACAAATCAATTTGTTGTCAAAAACTGACGGAAGAGATAAAAGCCCATCCAAATCATTGATTTTCTTGACAATTTTTTATCCGCATGTTGCATTTTGTAACAAATTGAGTGCCCCGTTACAAATGAAGGTATTGCCACCAAGAATTATGGGAAAATCGGGTATAGCATCCCGTTTCGGAAGTACGGACACCGTCGCCGGTGCAAATGCCTGGGTGCGAACCGCGCCAGTTTCGAGGATAATGCGCCCTAACAACTTCTTTCTGTCTCAATAGCATGACCTCTGATAATTCGGCTCCGCCGGAAAAGAAAATCAGGCTGCCCAAAAGCCTTACTGCCCGGATCATGATCGGCCTTGCCGGTGTATTCGCCGGCCTTGCCCTGACTGGCGCACTGATCATCGGCTTTGCCATGACGGTTGCATACCCGAACCTTCCCGCACTGGATCAGTTGACCGATTACAAGCCCAAGATGCCACTACGCATCTTCTCGGCCGACAACGTGCTGATAGGCGAGTTCGGAGAAGAACGCCGCAATCTTGTGCGTATCAAGGACATCCCCGACATCATGAAAAAGGCCGTCCTCGCCATCGAGGATGACCGTTTTTACAATCATGGCGGAGTCGACTATATCGGCATTACTCGCGCCGCGCTCCACAATGTTATCGGGGGCTCGAGGCAGGGTGCATCCACCATTACCCAGCAAGTGGCACGTAATTTTTTCCTCACCAGTGAACAGACGCTGAAACGGAAGATATATGAAGTTCTGCTTGCCTGGAAAATCGAGCAAAAGCTGACCAAGGATCAGATACTGGAAATCTACATGAACCAGATTTATCTTGGCCAGCGTGCGTTTGGTTTCTCGTCAGCCGCACAGGTTTACTTTGGGAAAAATCTGCAAGACATTACCATCGCGGAAGCCGCCATGCTTGCAGGTCTTCCCAAGGCACCTTCAGCCAATAATCCGGTGGCCAACCCTGCCAGAGCCAAACAGCGGCAGCAGTACATTCTTCAACGCATGCGTCAACTCGGCTACATTACCGATGCGCAATACGAGAAGGCGAAGAATGAAGAGGTCAAAATCAAGACTGACAGCAGCGAATTCGGCATCCATGCCGAGTACGTTGCCGAGATGGCACGACTGCTGGTTTATGAGCAATACAAGGAAGACACCTACACGCGCGGCCTGAACGTCTACACCACCATAACGAAGGCGGATCAAGAAGCGGCATACCGTGCAGTTCGCCAAGGCGTCATGGATTACGAAAAACGCCACGGCTACCGTGGGCCTGAAGGCCACATGGATATCCCCTCCAACAAGGATGAAGCTGCCGACGCGATCGAAACCGAACTGGCCGACTATTCGGAGAGCGATGATATTCTCCCAGCCGTCGTGCTGGACGCCTCGCCCAAAATGGTGCGTGCGACGTTGTCGACAGGTGAAAATGTTGCCATCAGCGGAAATGGCCTCAGCTTTGTTGCCTCTTCTTTGAGTAGCAATGCACCGGCCAATCGGCAGATCAGACGCGGCTCGATCGTCCGTGTAATGAGCGACGGTACCAACTGGGTTATTACTCAGATGCCGCAGGTGGAGTCCGCCTTTGTGGCAATGAATCCGACAGACGGCGCAATTCGTGCGCTGGTAGGTGGTTTCGACTATAACAGCAACAAATTCAATCATGTTACCCAAGCCTGGAGGCAACCTGGCTCGTCCTTCAAGCCGTTCATTTACTCGGCCTCCCTGGAAAAAGGGTTCTCCCCGTCAACCGTAATCAACGATGCCCCCCTTTCTTTCAGCTCGGGGCAGACTGGCGGACAAGCGTGGGAACCCAAAAACTACGATGGCAAATATGATGGCCCTATGACCATGCGCAAGGGCCTGACAAAATCGAAGAACATGATCTCGATACGCGTCCTGAACAAGATCGGCGCGATTTACGGCCAGGAATTTGCAACCCGCTTCGGCTTCGATGCTGACAAGAATCCCCCCTACCTTACGCTGGCATTGGGCGCAGGTGCAGTTACTCCTTTACAGATGGCGACAGCCTATTCGGTATTCGCCAATGGTGGATACAAAGTCAATCCCTATATCATTTCGCATATAACCAATGCGGAAGGAAAAATCCTTTCGCAGGCGCATCCGGACAAGGCAGGAAACGAAGCGAACCGTGTCCTCAGTGAACGCAACGCTTTCCTGATGGACAGCATGCTAAAAGATGTGGTCCGGTACGGGACCGCCATGAAGGCACTTTCCCTTAACAGGCCAGACATTGCTGGCAAAACGGGCACGACCAATGATTCTTTCGATGCGTGGTTTGCCGGTTACCAGCCGAAGCTGGTGGGAATCGCCTGGATGGGATTTGACAAGCCGAAGAACCTGGGCAGCCGGGAAACAGGGGGCGGATTAGCTCTGCCTATCTGGATAAGTTATATGCAAAAGGCACTTAAAGGTCTCCCTGTAGAAGAGCGTACCGTGCCCGAAGGGGTCATCAATTCCGGCGGCGAATACTACTTTACCGACAACCCGCCAGGTTCAGGCGTAGGAAGCCTGGGCATGGAAGCTGGCATACCTTCTTCGGAAGGTGAGGATGAGAGCGAAAAAGGCGATCAGGGCGGCGACAAGATCGAGAAGATCATCGAAAAGACCGAGAAAAATCCGCCGGCAACGAAGAAGGAAGAAGGCGAAAAAAGCAAGAAAAGCGAGTAACCAGACTGCAAACAAGAGAGCGCATGCCCTGACCGTGGAAGCTATTCCGTCCGAAGCGCTGGACGGAATAGCCAAGATCTCAGTACGGCATCATGCGTCAAGCGCCACCTTGCTTCCTGTCTGGGCGCTGATCATATCGGAAAGGGCCGAACGAAGCTCCCCCCCCGATCTCGAATCAATCCAGCGATCGTTTTCACGCCTGAAATGATATCCTCCGGATGGGGCCGCGACCCAGATTTCGCGCATAGGCATCTGGCTGTTGATGATGATCTTGGTTCCCTTGTCCATGAACTCGATTTCGAGAACATTCCCGGCAAGCGTACACTCAACGTCGACATCAATGCGATTCAGTGCGCCTTCAACGCTCATTTCGATGCCGCGCAATGTCAATTCGCTAAGCTGCAAAAATTCCGTTTCCGTCATGCTAAACTCCTTGCGACGCCAATCAGGTAAAAAACAATGGCTGTCAAAACATTATCCTTCTTATCATGAAATTCAGCTCCATTCTATCCCGCTTTTTCAAGATCACGATCTTCTCGGCAGCAGCAATTGTCCTTAGTGCATGCGGACAACGAGGACCGCTCATCCATCCAGACAACGACAGGGCTCTGAGCAGATCTCGTGCGGCAGCGAACAGTGCTGCTCCGAACAATGCGTCGTCCACAGCAGCGGCTCAACCCCAACAGTCGACCTCACAGAAAGCCGCTCAGCCCGATGCATCTGCGGCAACTCAGACAAATGACGTCAATCCATCGACGTCAGATTCGAGCAACTGACAGTGGATACTCCAATGAAACATTTTGCTTATAAGAATAATTCCTTGGTGGTTGATGGTGTTCCGCTGTCCGACCTGGCACAGCGCTTTGGAACCCCGCTCTATGTTTACTCAAAATCGGCTATTACCGACAACTTTCGCGCGTACGATGATGCCGCCAAAAATCATGCGCAGGAAGGTATGTCGTCGCTGGTTTGCTACTCCGTCAAGTCAAACTCGAACCTGGCCGTTTTGAAGCTGTTAGGGCAAATAGGATCGGGTTTTGACATCGTCTCCGGTGGAGAACTGCTTCGCGTAATTGCTGCAGGCGGCGACACGACAAAAGTAATTTTCTCTGGTGTCGGCAAGACTACCGATGAAATTCGTCTTGCCCTTTCCCATAACATTCTCTGCTTCAATGTCGAGTCAATTGCCGAACTTCACCGCATCAACCGAATTGCCGGTGAGATGGGACTTCGCGCCAAAATATCCTTCCGTGTAAACCCAGACGTCGATGCCAAGACCCATCCTTATATCTCCACCGGACTGAGGGAGAACAAATTTGGTGTTGCCTATGAAGATGCCCATTCCTGCTATCGCACGGCAGCAGAATTAGCCCACATCGACGTCGTCGGCATCGATTGCCATATCGGTTCTCAACTGTTGGATGATTCCCCACTCATAGAGGCCCTCGACAAAATGATCGAACTTATCGATCTGCTTGAGGAGGACGGTATTCATATTCATCATCTCGATATGGGTGGCGGCATCGGCATTACCTATGAGAATGAAGAACCGGTCCCTGTGGGAGACTACCTTGACCGACTTTTTGCCAGAATCAATGGCTGGCGCAGGAATAAATACAGGAACAACCCGATTGACCTGATATTTGAGCCCGGCCGCTCTATTGTCGGGAATGCAGGCGTCTTGTTGACCACGGTTCAATATCTGAAAGAGGGCGAGGGGAAGAACTTCGCCATTGTTGACGCAGCCATGAACGATCTGGTTCGGCCCGCCATGTATGAGGCCTGGCACAATGTACTGCCTGTCGGCCGCCGTAACGCAACCTCCAAAACGTATGATGTAGTTGGCCCTGTGTGTGAATCCGGCGACTGGCTTGCTCGCCAGCGCGCGCTGGCCGTCGAACAGGACGACGTACTCGCCATCATGTCAGCCGGCGCTTACGGCATGACGATGTCATCCAATTACAATACTCGCTGCAGAGCCGCAGAGGTCATGGTTGCCGACGGCGAGGCATACCTGATACGCAAGCGTGAGTCTGTACAGGATTTATTCGCCCTCGAATCGGTCCTACCTTGAATGTACCCGGGGCGCTGTCGACACGGTGTCGG
>Ga0316613_10000560_pt1 | contig 29264 bp, 33 predicted proteins | sample OWC_soil_day10_C_2_FD_207647 | JGI IMG/M metagenome (GOLD analysis project Ga0316613, IMG submission 207647) | Wetland soil microbial communities from Old Woman Creek delta, Ohio, United States - OWC_soil_day10_CT_b | ecosystem: Environmental > Terrestrial > Soil > Wetlands | place: USA: Ohio...
GACCGTGAAACGAAGTCGCGCCGATGATAGTGCATACTACGTGTGCGAAAGTAGGTCACCGCCAGGCTCCTCATTCATAAAGCCCTCCTTGCATATGCATCGAGGGCTTTGTGTCGTCTACAGTTCGGAGCACTGCGCTCGCGAACTTGTGTCAGAATGCAGCCATTGCTACGGAGATCGTATGACTGCCGCCAGTGATCCTGCTTTCCGCCAATTGACCGTTGCTTCGCTGGTCCGCGCCTGGCGCCGCGGTTGGGCCTTGTTTTCGCGATCCCGGAATTTGAGCGTCAGTTACGCGATGATTTTTTCGCTGATCGGCGTCGTCATTCTCGTCGGCATCGAACGCGCCAGTTATGCGCCGTTGATGTTGCAACTCGGTGGCGGCCTGTTGCTGGTCGGGCCGACCTTGCTCTGCGGCTTCTTCGCGCTGGCCGATCGTGTCACGCGCGGCGAAGGCTGCTCACTTTCGGACATCGTCAGCGGCTGTTGCCGTACTTCGCCGGCGATGTTTGCGGTCGCTCTGGTCAGTAGCGTCCTTTTTACCGTCTGGATGGCCGATGTAGCCACACTCTACGGATTGACGGTCGGACGCGTGCCGATGTCGCCGGGAATGCTCGTCCCGCTTGCCGAGAATGTCTCTTCTTTTCTGATCTGGGGTTCGCTACTCGCGCTGGCGCTTCCCTTGATGATCTTCGCGATTTCGGCGTTTTCCGTCCCTCTGCTTTATTACCGCCGCGCCAGCCTTTGGCCGGCGCTACGGTTGAGCGTTTCGGCGGTACTGAATAACCTTGCCGTGAGCGCCGTGTGGACCGTGCTGCTGTCGTTCTGCATCGTCGTCAGCATTGTGATCTTCCCGCTCATTTTGCTGAGCTTTCCGGTGCTGGCTTTCGCCAGTCATTCCTTGTATCGGGAGCTTTTTCCCGAGTAATCGGTCCGACATGCTTCGATCCAATGAGGTTTGTCATGGCGGATAAGAAGCGGCATTCGAACGGCTGAACGGGGTCCTTTCGGCGGTCTCGGGTTACGCTGGCGGCGACGACGAAAGTCCGAGTTAGCGCTCGGTCTGCGCCGGCGGCAGCGGACACGCCGAGGTTGGCCAGGTCGTTTTCGACCCAACGCAGATCAGCTACCGCGATCTGCTCGAAGTGTTTTTTTGCGACCCACGATCCGACATCGCTCAATCGGCAGGGCAACGACGTCGGGACGCAGTATCGCTCGGTGATCTTCACCCATTCGGCTGAGGGTTATCACCTGCACTATTTTTTCAGCAACGCGCAGCAGCCGTACTCCCAGTTGCTCATTGCACCCAAGCTGGAGAAATTGCGTCAGGCCTTCGTCCGCCGGATCAAGCCTGGCCATGCGGCAAGCTGAGGCGCCAAAGACGACCGAATCCCCCCTATAATCGCCGTTTTAACCAGAGAAAGCGTTGTTCATGGGGCAACTGATAGCGTATGAGCAGGGCATTTATGCATTCGATTCGGGCTACGTTCGCCCGTTGCTGGCGGCCATCCATCTGATCGTCGAAGACGGCCGCGCCGCCTTTGTCGATACGGGCACCAACGATTCGTTGCCGGCCGCGCTGGCAGCGCTCGATCGCCTCGGGCTGACGACCCATAGTGTCGATTACGTGATCCTGTCGCATATCCATCTCGATCACGCCGGCGGCGCCGGCGCGATGATGCGCGCTTTTCCGCAGGCACGTCTGGTGGTTCACCCGCGCGGCGCGCGGCACATGGCCGATCCGTCCAAATTGATCGAAGGCGCGTCGGCGGTCTATGGCGCCGACGAGGTGCGCCGGCTCTATGGCGAGGTGTTGCCGATCGCCGCCGACCGCATTATCGAGGCGACGCACCAATTCAAGATCGATCTGGCTGGCCGCGAACTGCTCTGTCTCGATACGCCGGGTCATGCCAAGCATCATATCTGCATCGTCGATCGGCGGACCGGCCATATCTTTACCGGTGACAACTTCGGACTCTCGTATCGCGAACTCGACTGTGACGGGCGTCAGTTCATCTTTCCGACCACCACGCCGATCCAGTTCGACCCGCCAGCGCTGCACGCATCGCTCGACTTGATCATGAGCTATCGACCGCAGGCCGTTTATCTGACCCACTTCAGTCAGGTCAAGGACGTTGCCCAAAAAGCGCTGCAATTGCATCGTCTGATCGACGCGCACGTCGCCATCGCGCGGCGCGAGAAAGAGGTTTCGGCTATTCGTGCTGGCCTCGCCGATTTGTTGCTCAGCGAAGCCAGGCTTTTCGGTTGCCGTTTGCCCGATGCCGACATTCTCGAAGTTTTCGCGCCCGACCTCGATCTCAATGCCCAGGGATTGGCGTTCTGGGTCGAGAACGAGAAATAATCGAGTCTCAGCCGCGCTCCTGCGCCAGATGCCTGAGCGCAGCGCTTGCCGCGAACAGCCCGAACGACGCCGTGACGCAGACCGCCGAGCCGTAGCCCGCGCAGTTAAGTCCGGTCAAGCCGGGCGCCTGGTCGCAACTGGCCGATTCGGGGTAGCGCAGCGGCTCGCTTGAGAACACCGCGGGGATGCCGAATTTCTTCTTCGGATCGCGCGTAAACCCATACTCCTTGCGCAGCAACGAGCGCACCTTCGAGAGCAGCGGGTCCTGGATGGTGCGTGCCAGATCGGTGATCTCGATTCGCGTCGGGTCGATCTGGCCGCCGGCGCCGCCGGCGGTGATCAGCGGAATGTGGTGGGCCTGGCACCAGGCGATCATCGCCACTTTGATGCGCACATTGTCGATGGCGTCGATGACGTAGTCGAATCGTCTGTCGAGCATCTGATCGAGATTGTCGAGAGAAACGAAGTCCTCGATGCAGCTTACCGCGCATTGCGGATTGATCGCCAGAATCCGTTCACACATGGCGTCGGTCTTGGCTTTGCCGAAAACGCCGTCGAGCGCATGAATCTGCCGGTTGACGTTCGACTCGGCAACCATGTCGAGGTCGATCAGCGTGATCTTGCCGATCGCCGAACGTGCCAGGGCTTCCGCCGCCCACGAACCGACACCGCCGATGCCGACGACGCAGACGTGGGCGTCGGCGAATCGTTGCACGGCATCAATTCCGTAGAGCCTGCGCGTTCCGGCGAAGCGCCGCGCCAAGTCGGCACCGTGCTCGTCGCTGTTCATCGGGCCTCGACGGTGCGGCGGATGACCTGATTGAAAGGCGCGATCCACTCCGGTGCGAACTGCTTGTCGCAGGCGTTGATCTCGGCAATCGCGCGCAATACCGAGCGGTTCCTGCCGCGGTTGATATGTTTGAGCATCACCGCCTCGAAGGCATCGACAATCGCCAGGATTTTTGCCCCGGCGCAAATCTCGGTGGCCGTCAGGCCGGCGGGATAGCCCTCGCCATCGGGCATCTCATGATGTTGCGCGACCATTTGGGCGGCGTCGCTCCAGCCGTCCATGCGCGAGAGAAGTCCTTCGCCATAGGCCGGGTGAGTGCGCAAAATCTGCTTCTCTTGGTCGTTGATGCGCACCTGTGTGAGCCAGATCGACTCGGGCAGAAACATCATGCCGACATCGTGCATATAAACGGCCGCCTCGAGTTGCAGCGGTTCAATGGCCTTGCCCATGATCAGGTTGGTTTCGTTGGCCAGACGCAGCAGGCGCTGGGTGCGACCTTTGAAAAGCAGCGAGCGCGATTCGAGCTGATCGGCGAGCGAACGGAAGAAGCGAAGGTCGTCTGCGGTCTGCGATTTGAGTTTTCTCGAAACCGACGAGGCGTGTCCGCGGATCAGATTGGACGCTTCGGCAGCCGGGCGAAAGCCGGTGACCGCCTCGATCAATTCGCTGGCACGCTCGTCGAGGTCCGCGCCACTGGCGAGCGCGAGCTTTTCAAGTCCGCGTACCAGCACCGGCAGGTGCAGGCCGTCCGTGGGTTTTCCAGAGAACAGGCAATCCGTTGCCAGCTCGAGGCGGTCGATGGCCAGCAGAACCGCTTCGGCAACGATGTCGGAAAACGGGATTTCGTCGTTGCGAAAACGCGCCAGAACGGTCTCGATCGGATGAACGATGGTGACGGCGAGGTCGACCTTGCACAGCGTGGCGTCGCCCTTGATGTTGTGGATCGCGCGAAAAAGGCTGGCGATGACTTCGCGGTCGCCCGGCGTCGTCTTGAGCCGCGCGATATCGCGTTCGATGGCCGGCGCCAGGTCGCTCAACGATTCGACGAACTCCTGCAGCGCATCGTGGTCGATCGTCGCAGCTGAAATGATAGCGGGGGTTTCCATGATGCCTCTTCCAGCATTTTGTCGTGTCGCAAGTTTAGCCGAAAGCCGGCGCGAGCGTTGCCGCATGTTTGCCGCGATGCTGCGCGTTGAACTGGTCGCCAAGGCTGCGCTAGTCTACACTCCACCTTTCAAATTTTTCGAGGAAGATCAATGTCCATCACGACCACCGCATCCGGTTTGCAGATCGAGGAAGTTCGGCTCGGCGACGGCGATAGCGCCGCGTCCGGCCAATTCGTCAGCGTTCATTACACCGGTTGGCTGACCGACGGAACAAAATTTGATTCGAGCAAGGATCGCAACGAGCCCTTCGATTTTCCGCTCGGTCAGCGCAATGTGATCGCCGGATGGGACGAGGGCGTTCAAGGCATGCGCGTTGGCGGCGTGCGCAAACTGACCATTCCGCCGCAGCTCGGCTACGGCGCACGCGGCGCGGGCGGCGTGATACCGCCGAATGCCACTCTGGTTTTCGAAGTGGAACTGCTCGACATCCTCTGATCGATGGCCACAACCCCACGCAAAACCCTGGCCTTGCCGGCCAGGGCTGCGGGCGACGCAACGAGTACCGGGCGCAAGCCGGTGCGCGGCGGCGCGCCCAAGGACGTTCGCCGTCCTGCAGTCGAGGCCGCGATCACTGCGCGGCATCCGCTCATGCCGCAGGACAAGCCGCGCGGCACGCCGTCGCGTGCGCCGGTCGTCGCAAAAAAGCCTGTTTCGTCGCCTGCTCGGCCAAGCGTACCAGCGCTCGACAGGCCGCTGCAAAGCGGCGTGCGCGTCTCCAAGCTGATGGCCGAACGCGGCCTGTGCTCAAGGCGCGAGGCCGACAGTTACATCGAGCGCGGCTGGGTCTTCGTCGATGGCGAGCGGCTCACCGAACTGGGAACGCGCGCCGATCCGTCGGTCACCATCAAGCTCGACAAGGGCGCGCGCGCGGCGCAGCAGCAACAGATGACCATTCTCTTGCACAAGCCGGTCGGCTACGTCTCGGGCCAACCCGAGCCGGGCTTTACGCCGGCGGTGACGCTGGTCTTGCCCGAGAATCAATACCGCCTGCCGCAGACGCCGTTGTTTCATGCCTCGCACCTCAAGGGGCTGGCGCCCGCCGGGCGGCTCGATATCGATTCGACCGGCCTGCTGGTGCTGACGCAGGACGGCCGCGTCGCGCGCCAGTTGATCGGCGAGAACTCGACCGTCGATAAGGAATATCTGGTTCGCGTCGAAGGCCGGCTCGACGCCAGGGGACTGGCGCTCTTGAATCACGGCCTGAGCCTCGACAACCGCGAACTCAAGCCCGCCCAAGTCGAATGGCTCAACGACGATCAGTTGCGCTTCGTGCTGCACGAAGGGCGCAAGCGGCAGATCCGGCGCATGTGCGAACTCGTCGGCCTGCGTGTCGTCGGGCTCAAGCGGGTGCGCATCGGCAAGATCAAACTCGGCGACCTGCCGCTCGGCCAGTGGCGCTTTCTGCGCGACGACGAGGCATTTTAGACTCGCCAACTATGCTATCCGCCGCGCAAGACCTTGACGCTCGCCGTCCGGTTTGGGACGCCCTGGCGAACATGTTTCTCGACACCGATCTGTCGCTCTCACGCGAATCGAGGTCGAGGGTGCTCGCCGCGTCACCTTATTCGTTACTCGAGTTGGAGGAGATCCTGATCACCGAGATCTATCCGATCTGCTGGTCGAATTTGAACGCGGCTGCCGGGAAGCGCCTTGCCTTTGTCCCCGGAGCGCTTGAAGCAATGATTCTTCGGCGTGAATCATCGGCGCAAATCGTCGTTCGTCTGGTCGAACTGGGCCGTTTGGCGGTGCCGCGGTCAAGGGAATGGCAGGCCACCAAGGCCGCCGTCGCTTCCCTGCGCTGCACGGCGGCCGATGGCCAAGCCTGCGGCCAGGCGTAATGTGCTTGCCAACCCTGCGGCTTACTGCGAGCTCTGACCTATCGCTCGAGCGATGGTTTAAAGTGTTCGCTTTTCCTGACGATCGAATTGTGTCCCGTGTCCGCCAACAACTTGCGTCTGTTTTTCCTCGGTAACGGCAGGCAAGCGTCGCGCGCTATCGTCTGGCTGATCGGCTTTTTCGCCTTTCTCAACGTTTACTCGATGCAGTCGGTCCTGCCCTTGGTGATGGACGATTTTCAGGCCTCTCCGGTGCAGGCCGGAGCGACGGTCGGCGCCACGGTATTGGCGGTGGCGCTGGTTTCGCCGTTCATGGGGATGCTCTCCGATGCCTTCGGGCGCAAGCGAATTCTCTGCGCCGCGCTGTTCGCGCTGACGCTGCCCACGGCACTGATCCCCGCCGCCGATAGCCTGGCCGCGGTGGTGCTGCTGCGCTTCGTGCAGGGCCTGGCCGTCCCGGGAATCGTGGTGGTGGTGCTGGCCTATATCGCCGAAGAGTTCGCCGGCGGCGGCGTCGCGCGAATGACCGCGACCTATGTCGGAGGAACCGTCATGGGCGGCTTTTGCGGCCGCTTCATTACCGGCCATGCCGGGGATCTTGTGGGCTGGCGCGGCGCCTTCGCGACGCTGGCGGTGCTCAATTTTGGCGGTGCGCTGCTCGCGCTCTGGCTGCTGCCGCCTTCGCGTCGCTTTGTCGCCAAGCGCGATCCGCGTGCCGCTTTACGGACGCTTGCGCAGCACCTGCACAACCGGCGCCTGCTGGCGGCCTCCGCGGTCGGTTTTTGCGTTCTGTTTTCGCTGGTCGGTACCTTCACTTACGTCAATTTTCTGCTCGCCGCACCGCCTTTCAAGCTGTCGACGGCGGCGTTGGCCAACGTCTTTTGCGTCTACCTGCTCGGCGTGGTGGTGACGCCGCTGGCCGGACGCTATATCGTCCGCTTCGGTTTTCGGCGCGCCTTGCTGACTGCGCTGGCGATTTCGGCGGTTGGGCTGCAACTGACGCTGGTGCCGTGGCTGCCGGCGGTCGTCGTCGGCCTGGCGGTTTGTTCGTCGGGCGTCTTCGTCTGTCAGTCGGCTGCCGTCAGCTTCATCGCCGAGAGCGTCAGCGAAGGGCGTTCGCTGGCCACCGGCCTCTACAACATGACCTACTATGCCGGCGGGGCGGCGGGCTCCTGGCTGGCCGGGCTCGCCTACGAGGCCTGGGGCTGGGGCGGTTCGGTGTGCTCGATCGTGCTGATCCAGGTCGTTGCGGCCGCGATCGCCTGGTTCGGCTGGCGCCCGTTGGTGGCAAGACCTAACGCTTGACGAACAACTCCGGATCGACCATCGCGCCGTTGAGAATCACGCTCCAATGCAGGTGCGGGCCGCTGGCGCGACCGCTCATTCCCGAGAGCCCGAGGCGCTGACCGCGCGCCACGGCGTCGCCGGCCGCGACGTCGATTCGCTCGAGGTGGCAGTACATGCTGATCAGCCCGTTGCCGTGATCAACGAAGACCGTCCTGCCGTTGAAGAAATAGTCGCCGACCGCAAGCACCTGACCCGGCGCGCTGGCACCGATCGGCGTGCCGCGACCGACGGCGAGATCAAGGCCGGAGTGCGGCGCGCGCAGCTCGCCGTTAAAGTAGCGGCGCAGGCCGAAGCGGCTGGCCAGGCGCCCCTTGGCCGGCAGCTGGAAGTTGCTGTCGGTGTCCTCGGCATCGCGCCAGTGGCGTTTCAATTGCTGGATCGTCGCGATTTCGGCGAGCGCGCGCGTACCGTCCTCGTCGGAGAGCGTGACCTTGCTCGAGTCCTTGAGCGTGATGTGCTGCTCGGGGTAACGTTTTTCATTGACGGCGAAAGCCACGGCTCTTTCGCTGGCGCCTTGCTCGACGATCAGTTCGTGGCTTCCCGGTACGAGATCGAGCGCCAGGCCGAGCACGGCGAACCACTGGCCGTTTTCAGCGGCAATGAGCACCCGCTGTTCGCCGAAGCGCGCGCGCGGCGCGGCGCTGCCGGCTGAAACCGCACCCAGCCTGATCAGCGCGACGCCGCCGGGAACACTTGCGGCGGTCGGCAGCGCCTGTGCCGGCCAGGCGACGATCAGCAGCAAAACCGCTGCCAGTTTGCGCAAAGAAGTCATTGCAGCTTTCTAAAGCGATTTGGCCTTGAAGGTGTCGCACTGGCGAATATCGCCCGAATCCATGCCGCGCTTGAACCAGCGCATGCGTTGCTCGGAACTGCCGTGGGTGAACGATTCGGGGACGATGCGCCCTTGCGACTGCTGCTGCAGCCGGTCGTCGCCGATCGCCGAAGCGGCGTTGAGCGCCTGCGCGATCTCGCCCGGCTCGATGATGTGGCGGGCCGCGTCGGCACGGTTCCCCCAGACCCCGGCGAAGCAGTCGGCCTGCAATTCGAGGCGTACCGAGAGCGCGTTGGCGCGCGCCTTGCTGGCGCCTTGCTGCGCCTTGTGCACCTTGTCCGAAATGCCGAGCAGGTTCTGCACGTGGTGGCCGACTTCGTGCGCGATCACGTAGGCCTGGGCGAACTCGCCGGGGGCGTGGAAACGTTCCTTGAGGTCGCGGTAGAAAGAAAGGTCGATATAGACCTTGCGGTCGGCCGGGCAGTAAAACGGCCCCATCGCCGACTGGCCGGTACCGCAGGCGGTCGGCGTCGAGCCGGAAAAGAGCACCAGCTTGGGTTGCTGGTAGCGCGCGCCGCTCGCGCTGAACACCGCCTCCCAGGTCGTCTCGGTGCTCGCCAGGATCTTCGAGACGAAGCGCGCCATGGCGTCGTCGGCCGGCGGCTGGTGTGCGGCGACCGGCGCCGCGCGTTGATTGTTGTTGGCCAGGCCGAGGATGATCGACGGGTCGATGCCGAAGAAATAGCTCGCCGCCAGCGCGACGACGACCGTTCCGATGCCGATTCCGCCGCGGCTAATCAGGCCCTCGCCGCGCCGGTCTTCGACGTTGCTGCTCTCATTCTGGTCATCGAGTTGCATCAGTTATTCCTTGGTCGGGTCGGCGGCAGACGATGAAGCCAACTGCGCCTGCTTCTGTTTGAGGCGAGCGTTCTTGCTGTCGTCGAAAAACGCATAGCGGCCATAGAGCTCGCAGCCCTTCATTCCGGGATCGCAGCGCAAGCCATTGACCTTGCTGCACAGGCCGTCAGCCTCGTGCGGGCAACTCCATCCGCCACCGCTCATCGGTCGTTCTCCGGCTTGTTTCAGAAGTCGGCATTGTCCGCTGCCTGCGCCTTGGCTTCAAGGCCCGAGTTAGAATGACCGTTCGCCGATTCAGCGAATGATTAACAGGAGCCCGCATGAATATCTCTGACCTTCCCTTTGGCACCACCGACTGGTCGCAGGTCGCGCCGACCGAACACCGCGGCGAAACTGGAACGGCCTACTGGCGTACGTGCAATTTCGGCGAGATCCGCGTGCGCCTGGTCGAGTACACGCCCGGTTATCTCGCCGATCATTGGTGCGTCAAGGGCCACATCCTGCTGTGCCTCGAAGGCGAACTTTCCACCGAGCTCGACGATGGCCGAACGTTCACGCTGACGCCGGGGATGAGCTATCAGGTCGCCGACCACGCAGAAGCGCATCGCTCTTCGACCGCTCGCGGCGCCAAACTATTCATCGTCGATTGATCGCCAAGGCGCGCATCGCTGCCCGCTACGGGGCGGCGTTGGTCGTCGGCGCCAGCTGTTGTTGCGCCAGGCGCGGTCGCAACGCCTTGGCCAGTTCTTCTTTGACGATCCGGTCGAGCGTTCCATCCTTTTTCATTTGCGCGATGGCTTGACTGAACTGGGCCAATAGGTCGGTCTGCCTGGCTGATTTGTTGAAAGCCAGATGCGCCTGATTGGACGCGAGGAAGGCCTTGCTTTGGTCGATGTTGGTCAGCTTTTCGGCGCTGATGACCGCCTTGCCCGCTTCGTCAACCGCCAGAACCGCATCCAGACGACCGTGAGCGAGTTTCAGGAAATTGGCCCTGTCGTTTACAACGTCCTCGGCCGTGAACTTGCCGTCCTTTCTCGCTGCGTCGAATAGATTTCCATAGCTCCAGCCGCGGATTACGCCGACGCGTTTGCCGTTCAGATCGGCGAGCGTCTTGAAGTCGATCGGCTTGGCCTGGCTGAAATAGACCACGATATTCTCACTCAGGATAGGCTCGCTGAAATCGTATTTGGCGTTGCGTTCGTCGTTCCTGTAAATTCCGCCGATGCCGGCCTTGCCTTGGTCGAGTTCGAGCAGCGCACGCTTCCAGGGTTTGGTTTCGAGCACCAGCGGTTGTTTGATCCTGGCGAAGGCGGCGACAAGCACTGCGGGATAGACGCCGGACGGCAAGCCTTCCCTGGCCGACATGAAGGGCGCATTGTCGGCATCGACGTTGATCCGTATCGGGTCGGCGCCCGACGCTGAAGCAAACCATGCCACCGCTGCCAGCATGGCGATTAAGGATCTGCCGACGGCCTTCATGCGCGGACTCCCATGATCGATTTGCTCAGTCGGCTGCGTCGAGCGAGTCCAGCCATTCGAGCACCTTCTCGGGCGGGCGCCCGATCACGGCGCGGTCGCCGCGCACGATGATCGGCCGTTCGATCAGGATCGGATGGGCGATCAGCGCGTCGATCCATTGCTCGTCGGAAAGTTCGTGGCCTTCATAGTTTTCCTTGAACGCTACCTCGCCGCGGCGAACGAGTTCGGCGGGCTTGATGCCGAGCTTCTTGACCAAGCCGCGCAGTTCGTCGCGGGTCGGCGGCGTCTTCAGATAGTCGATCACCTCGGCGTCGATGCCGCGTGCGGCGATCAGTTCGCACGCCGCACGGCTCTTCGAACAGCGCGGGTTGTGATAGATCGTGATGGGTTTCATGTCGTGTCCTCAAAAGATTGATTAGCGCCAGATGCTCAGCGGCGGATCGGTGACCACCGCCTGCAGGATGTCGCTGCGCGAGATGAAGCCGAGCAGTGCGCCGGCGTCGCTGACCACCGGTACGCCATCGACGTCGCGCTCGAGCATCACTTGCGCAATGCGCCTGATGTCGGTGACCGGCGTCGCGGCGACGACCGGCGTGCTCATCACGTCGGCAACGCGCCGCGCCAGCACGTCGCGCACCTGACCGTCGTCGACGTTGAGCGTGGTCAGCAGATTGCGCTCGCTGACGATGCCGACCAGATGCTTGGCAGCGTCGAGCACCGGCGCCTGGTGAATCTGGTTGTCGACCAGAACGTGCCAGGCGCGTGCCACGTCGTCACCGGCCTGTACCGTGATCACCTGCGGCTGCATGATCTGGTTGGCAAAGTAGAGCGGGCCGCGTTCGAGGTCCTGCGGCAGCATCGCCTGATAGGCGTCGACCGCCTGTGCGGCGGCGGGCGTCGCGCTTTGCGGCGTCGGCGGTGCCAAAGCGCCGAACGGCTCGACTTCGACCTGGTCGCCGATGCGGCGCACCGAGGTGATCGCGCCGCGCCGGTTGACCGGCGGTAGTCTTGGCAGGCTTTCGAGCGTTCCCTGAAAGATCGGGCCGCTGATTCCGTAAATGGCAAAAATGGTCGTTTCTCCTGGTGCGCTATGCAGATACTACTCCGCGCGCAGCGCTTCGACCGGATCGAGGCGTGCCGCGCGCCGCGCCGGCAAGACGCCGGCGAGCAGGCCGATGACGATGGCGATCGCCTCGGCGGCAATGACGAAGGAGATCGGCGTCTTGACCGGCAGCGCCGGCAGCAGCAAATGGATCAGCTGCGCGAGGCCGAAACCTAGCCCCAGGCCGATCAATCCGCCGAGCGCCGAGAGCGCTACCGCCTCGCCGAGAAACAGGCCGAGGATCGTCTGGCGCGGTGCGCCGAGCGCGACCAAGAGGCCGATCTCGCCGGTGCGTTCGGTCACCGCGATGGTCATGATGGTGACGATGCCGACGCCGCCGACGAGCAGCGAGATGCTGCCCAGCGCGCCGACCGCCAGGGTCAGGATGTCGAGGATGTTGGAGAGCGTGCGCAACATGTCTTCCTGCGTGGTGATGGTGAAATCCTCGCGGCCGTGGCGCGTCTTGAGCGTGGTGACGATGGCCGCGCTGATGGCGGCGGCCGAAACACCTTCGGCGTAGGCGAGGTCGATCTTCATCATGCCGTCACGGTTGTAGAGTTCGAGCGCGCGCGCGGTCGGGATGTAGGCCGCGTCGTCAAGGTCGATGCCGAGGAACTGGCCCTTGGCTTCGATCACGCCGATCACGCGAAACTGCAGGTTGCCGACGGTGACGCGCGCGCCCAGGGCATTCTCGGCGCCGAACAGTTCGCTCTTGAGCTTGGCGCCGAGCACCACGAAGGCGCGTGCGTTCTCAGCGTCCTCGGGCGGCAGGAACTGCCCACTGCTGACCTTGACGTGATAGACGCTGACCATCTCGGGCGTGACGCCGTTGATCGTCGTTCGCCGCAGCCGGCCGTTGCCCTTGACCTCGGTGTTGCCCCAGACCATCGCCGACATTCCCGTGACGTTCGGCAGGCGGCGCAGTGCGCGCGCGTCGTCGAGCGTCAGCGGGCGAACCGAGGTCGGGATTCCGGTCGGCGCCGGACCCGAGGTCTTGACCTTGCCCGGCGCGATCGAGACCAGATTGGTTCCGAACTGCGTGAATTCGGACAGCACAAAACGGTGGATTCCCTCGCCGATCGAGGTCAGCAGGATCACCGCGGCGATGCCGACGGCGATGCCGAGCAGCGTCAGAAAGCTGCGCAGCCGGTGCGCGGTAATGGCGCGCAACGCGAGGTGGATCGAATCGGCGGGGCGGATCATTTTTAGAGCCTCGAATTAAACCACGGCGACACGGCGAGCACGGCGAAATGCTCTCGTTTAGTGAGGTTTCGTCCATCACCCACCGGGCGATGTATTGAAATGGACAGACTCATTGTTTTTCCCGCTGTGATCGCTGTGCTCGCCGTGGTTGACGTCTTTTGATCCGGATTGTTTAGCGCTTGGCTAGCGATTGCACCGGGTCTAGCCGTGCCGCCTGTCGGGCCGGCAGCACGCCGAAGACGATGCCGGTGACGAGCGCCGTAGACAGCCCGGCGATTACCGCCCAGTCGGGCGGGTACGCCGGGAAGGTCGGGTAGAGCTGGCGGATGAGCGCAGCGGCGCCCTGGCCGAGCAGGTAGCCGACCAGCGCGCCGGCCAGCGAGAGCATCGCCGCTTCGGTCAGGAAAGCGTTGCGGATCGTCGCGCCGGTCGCGCCGAGTGCCTTCAAGAGGCCGATCTCGGCGGTGCGCTGGGTGACCGAAACGAGCATCACGTTCATCACCAGAATTCCGGCAACTGCCAGGCTGATCGCGGCGATTCCGGCGACCGCCAGCGTCAGCGTGCCGAGCAGCTTGTCGAAAGTGGCCAGCACCGCGTCCTGGGTGATCACCGTGACGTCCTCCTCGCCCTCGTGGCGCAGCTTGATGATTTCGGTGACCTGCGTCTTGGCGGCATCGATCGATTCGCGGCTGCCGGCTTCGACCATGATGCGGAACAGCGTGTTGCTGTTGAACATCGCCTGCGCCAGCGAGACCGGAATGATCACCAGCTCGTCGGTATTCATTCCCAGCCCCTGGCCGGTCGATGACATCACGCCGACGACGCGAAAGCGCCGGTCGCCGACGCGGATCAACTGGCCGAGCGCGCTCTGCGCACCGAACAGTTCGTCGCGGATCTTGCCGCCGATGACCGCTTCGGAGGCGCCGCGCCGCCAGTCGCCCTCACTCAGGAAGCGCCCCTGCGCGAGCGACAGGCGGCGCACTTCGAGGAACTGGGCGTTGGTCCCGGCCAGCATCACTTCGCGCAGCTTGCCGCCGTAGCTGATCTCCGAGGTGCCGACCGCGAGCGGCACGACGCGCTGCACGCTGCTCGCGCGCAGCAGCGCCTGCGCGTCGTCGATGGTCAGGTCGCGCGGCGTGTTGGTGATCGCGTTGCCGGGGTTGAAGCCGCCGGTCTGCGAACGGCCGGGAAGGACGATCACCAGGTTGGTGCCGAGCGACGAGAATTCGTCGACGACATAGCGCCGCGCGCCGTCGCCGAGCGCGGTGAGCACCACCACCGCGGCGACGCCGATGGCCATCGCCAGCACCAGCAAGGATGCGCGCAGCGGATTGCCGGTCGCCGCGTCGCGCGCGAAGCGGATCAGGTCGGGGGCTCGCATGGGATTTCAAAGGCGTTTAACCACGGCGGGCACAGCGGGCACGGCGAGGAGCAAGAAAAGACCGGGCGACGCGTAACTCGCGAAAAAGACTCTTGCGCTTCTTCGCTTTTTTCGCCGTGCCCATCGTGTTCGCCGTGGTTCATGCTTTTTCCAGTACCGCCGAATCGTGCCTCAACTCGCCGTCTTCCATCAGCAGTTGGCGGTGAGCGCGCGCGCCGAGCAGCGTGTCGTGGGTGACGACGATCAGCGTGACGCCGCGGCTGTTGAGTTCCTCGAGCAGGCGCATGACGTCTTCGCCGGTGGCGCGGTCGAGATTGCCGGTCGGCTCGTCGGCGAGGATCATCGCCGGCTGCATGATCGTCGCGCGCGCGATCGCTACGCGCTGGCGCTGGCCGCCCGAGAGCTGGTCGGGGCGGTGGTCGGCGCGGTTGCTCAGGCCGTAGTCGGCGAGCGCCTGGGCGACGCGCTCGGCGCGCTGCGCGGGATCGATTCCGGCCAGCGTCATCGGCAGCGCGATATTCTCGGCGGCGGTCAGGCGCGGCACCAGGTGGAAGCTCTGGAAGACGAAACCGATGCGTTCGCTGCGCACGCGCGCCTGTTCTTCGGGCGACAGCGTGGTGACGTCGCGCCCCTCCAGATGGTAGGTGCCCGCGTTGGGTCGGTCGAGCAGGCCGAGCAGATTGAGCAGCGTCGATTTGCCCGAACCCGATGGCCCCATCACCGCGACGTAATCGCCCGAATCGATGGCAAGTTCAAGGTGGCGCAGCGCATGCACCTCGCTGTCGCCGAGGTGGAAGACGCGCTCGATGGCTGAGAGTTCGATCAGCGCGCTGCCCATTACTTCTTTCCCGCGGCGTTTTCCTCAAGCACATACGGCGCGTCCGCCTTGACGCCGGCACGCTCGAGCGAGGTGACGACGCGTTCGCCGGCAGCAAGGCCCTCGGTCACTTCGGTATATTCCCAGTTGGCGAGACCGGTCTTGATTTTGCGTTCGGCGAGCTTGCCGTCGGCGCCGGCGACCAGCACGCGGCCGCCTTCGAGCAGCGCCGAGGTCGGCACGCGAACGACGTCGTCGCGCACTGCGAGGATCACTTCGATGTCGGCGCTGTAGCCGACCAGCAGGTTGTCGGGGGCGTGGTCGAAATTGGCTTCGATGTCGACCGTTCGCGCCTGCTTCTCGACTGCCGAAACATAGGGCGCGACGCGTTTGACGGTGCCGGGAAACGATTGCTTGGGCAAGGCGTCGAGGCTGATTCGCACCGGCTGGCCGATCTGGATCTTGGGGGCGTCGACCTCGTCCATCGGCGCCTTGACGTAGAGGCACGAGTCGTCGATCAGGTCGATCGCTGGCGGCGTCGGCACGCCGGGTGGCGACGGCGTCGAGTATTCGCCGATTTCGCCTACGATCTTGGCGACGGTGCCGTCGAACGGCGCGTAGAGGCTGGTTCGCCCCTGTTCGACGCGGGTCGCCGCGACCTTGGCCTGAAACTGGACGACATCGGCCTTCGCCGCGTCGCAGCCAGCGCGTTTGGCCTGCGCCTCGGTGCGCGCCGATTCTTCGCGCGAGCTGGAGACAAAACCTTTTTCGCGCAGCGAAGTCTGGCGCTGCGCTTCGCGTTCGGCGTTGGTCGCCTGGGTACAGGCTTCGGTGACGCGCTGCCGCGCGGTATTGACCTGAGTGACCGCCAGCGCGCTCTGCGCCTGCTGATCGTCGTTCCAGAGCTTCATCAGCAGTTGGCCCTTCTTGACGCGGTCGCCTTCCTTGACCGTCAAGAGCTCAATGCGGCCGCCGATGATCGTCGACAGCTTGGTTCGCTGACACGCTTCGATGGTTCCGGCGCGCGTGTTGGCAATGCTCGATTCGACCTTGCCGCGATCGATCTGTCTGACGACCACGGCGATCGGCTTGGGTCGGCCGAGCCACCAGAAGACCGCAGCGAGCGTGGCGACGATGGCGAGGACGATGAGGATGCGGCGAATCAGGGGCGACATGGCGGGATCGATGGCGATAGGCAACACGCGTTAGCAAAGAGCGCATGGTCGGGCAAAACGCGCAGGCTGGCAAGGCGCGTGTTGCGTGGCGCGACGAAGGCGTCCGAAAGGGCATTGGAAGACAAAATGCATAAGCGCTTGGGAGTATTGAAGATACATGGTTTTGAGGATAGGATAAGCTCATTGGAATAAATAGTCTGGACGTCCAATAGAGTTGCGCGAGATCGCCGTCAGGTCTGTTGGCGATAATCGTCGATTGAAACGAGGTTCCCGATGAGTCTAGGTCAAAGCGTCAGCGGGCATTTCCCCAGGTCGCGACGCCAGTACGTCGAGGCGAACGACGCGTCGCTTGGCGGCCGGCTTGAGCGGCCTGACTGCGACGAAAGCGAGGTGCGCCATGGCTGACCCGGCACCTGTTCGGCAAGCCACTTTCGACCCGACGCTGGTCGATATCGACCGGGCAGTACGCGGCGAGCCTCTGCCCACGGTGAGGGCGCCGCATCTATTCGCGCTCGCCAGCGCGACCAAGGCCTTCGCTGAATTGCTTGACGAAGCCGATATCCGCATCGGCGGTGATCGTCCGTGGGATATGCAGATCCACCACGCCAAGACGGCCGAGTACATCCTAGCGCGCGGCAGTCTCGGGCTGGGAGAAAGCTATATGGAGGGCTGGTGGGATTGTCCGCAGCTCGACGAATTCATCGCGCGTCTGCTCGCAGCGCGTCTCGACGAAAGGGCGGGAAGCGCCGTCCTGTTGCTGCAGGCGCTGCGTGCGCGGCTCTTCAACCTGCAGAGCCTGCGCCGTGCCTGGCGGGTCGGCGAGGTGCATTACGACATCGGCAATGATTTCTTCGAGGCCATGCTTGACCCTGGGATGACCTATACGTGCGGCTACTGGGCGACGGCCAGCACCCTCGACGAGGCGCAGACCGCCAAGCTCGAACTGGTTTGTGCCAAACTGGGTTTGCAACCCGGCATGCGATTGCTCGACATCGGTTGCGGCTGGGGTAGCCTGATGCGCCATGCCGCCGAGCGTTATCGTGTCAATGGCCTTGGTTTGACCATTTCACGCCAGCAGGTCGAGCTCGGCAAGCAGCGTTGCCGCGGCTTGCCGGTCGATTTTCGGCTGCTCGATTATCGAGATTTTGGACGCGGCAGCCGCGGCGCCGAGCGCTTCGACCGCATCGCTTCGCTCGGCATGTTCGAGCATGTCGGCCACAAGAACCACCGCGCGTTTTTCGAGGTGGCGCATCGTTGCCTGCGCGACGACGGACTGCTGTTGCTGCATACGATTGGAAAGAACCAGAGCGGAACGCCGACCGACCCGTGGATCGACCGCTATATTTTCCCCAACGGAGAACTGCCGTCGATCGGAGAGATCGCCGACGCCGCGCAGGGTTTCTTCGTCATCGAGGACGTGCACAACTTCGGCGCCGACTATGACCGTACGCTGATGGCTTGGCACCAGCGCTTCGAAGCCGCGTGGCCGCGCTTTGCCAAGCAGTATGGCGAACGCTTCGGCCGCATGTGGCGCTACTATCTGCTGGCCTGTGCCGGTTCGTTTCGCGTTCGCGCCAACCAACTCTGGCAGATCGTGCTGTCGCCCAAAGGGGTTGCCGGGGGCTACCGCCGACCCGCCTGAACAGGGGCGATGAGATCAGCTGCGGTCGTCGTGCGGCCGCTTGGGCGGGCGAGCCTTGATCTCGATGATCTGCGCGCTGCGTTGTGACTTCGTCTTGCCGGTGCCCTGGTTTCTTGCGAGCGGCGGGCTGCGGCGCTGCGCCGAGAGTTCCTGCAGTTCGTCATTCATTCCAAGGAAGTACTCCCACATCAGGGCATGGATCTTCACCGTCGCCCCCAACGGCGAGCGCGATCGTTGCCGGATGCCGTCAATGCGGAACTGGAGTTGACGCAGGCGAAGCTGGATCGGCTCGGGCGCGCCATCGATACAGTCCTCGATCAATTCAAGTCGCAAGGTCTCGAACGACTGCGGGTTGTTCCGCGCCAGACGAGACAAAGCGTCATGACCGGGAAGTGCTGCAGGGTCTCGTCGGTTCATCGGCTCAGCTCTCCCTTGTTGCGGGTTCTTCGTCCAGGTCACCTCTGCAAGGGCGGCGCTGCCAGCGCCACCTACTCTGCCGATCAGACCTTCAGGCGAGAATTTAGTTTCGACGGTATCTGTCTGGCATCTTGTCGGGCATTGTCGGGTCGATCAGTGGGCCAATCGAGCATTGCTTTGAGGCGTTGTTTGGCTGACCTCGTCAGTTGTTGAAAACTGTTTCCAGTTTGAAAAAATCGGCGTATATTGAAACGCTTTCCAGTTTGAGCCGCCGGTCCCGCGAGTTCGTACTTTTGGAGTTGTTCTTATGGCAAATCTCAGCGTTTCATCCATCGAGCGGGGGTTGGCTGTTCTTGAGTTGCTCGTCGACCACGACGATGGGCTACAGGTCAGTTCGATTGCCCAGCAGCTGTCGTTGCCGCTAAGCGCCACCCACAGATTGCTACAGGCCTTGGTGAACGCACGCTATGTCAAGCAGGAAGCGTCGAGCGAGCGCTACGTGCCGACGCTCAAACTCGGTGCGATGGGCCTGCGCTTGCTCGCGGGAACCAGCGTGACCGAAGTGGCGCAGCCCATTCTCGACGATTTGGCGCATGAGACCGGCGAGTTGGTCCGTTTGGCCGTGGTCGAAGACTCCGAAATGATCTGGGTGGCAAAAGCCCAGGGGGCGACCGGCGCCATTCGCTGCGATCCGATCAGCGGGCACCATGTGCCCTTGCACACCACCGGCATGGGCAAGGCCTGGCTGGCCAGCATGCCCGAAGAGGACGCCATTGCGATGGTCGAGGCGCGTGGTTTTGACTGTGAGCTGTTGGGACCCAACGCCATTCGCACGATCGACGAACTCCGGGAGGAAATCCGAAGGACGCGCGAATTGGGTTTTGCCTTCAATGATCAAGAATCAGAACTCGGCTTGTCGGCGATCGCCATGTTGATAAAAGAGCGCAGCAAGGGCGATCGCGTCGTCGGTGCCGTTTCGATCGGCGGGCCGTCGTTCCGGGTCGATCGTGAGCGTCTGATTTCGTTCGCCGAGCCCTTGCGTGCAGCGATTGATCAACTTGAGCAGCTCTGGCCGGTACGTGCCCATGCCCTAGCCAAAGCGCGCTAAGGAATTTCGTGCCCGGTGCGGCGCGGTTAAAACAACTTTCAACAAGGAATAAAAGCAAATGCAAGCGGCCAAAAAAACGATGCGTGACATCCTCTCGTGCGCCTCAGTCATGCCTGTCCTGACCATTCACGACGCCAGTGTCGCTGGCGATTTGGCGCGTGCGCTGGTCGACGGGGGTGTGCTGGTTTTTGAAGTCTTGATGCGTACGCCGGCTGCCGCCGATGCGATTCGGGCGATGGTCAAAGCGGCACCCGAAGCGCATGTCGGTGCCGGGACGCTGCTGCGTAGCGAGGATGTCACTCGCGCCGTCGATGCCGGCGCCGCTTTCGGTGTTGCGCCGGGGCTGACGTCAGCCTTGGCAGCGGCGGTGCGATCGGCCCGACTTCCGTTCCTGCCTGGCGTATCGTCGGCCAGCGAAGTGATGAAGGCGATGGAGTTCGGTTTTTCCGAGTTGAAGCTCTTCCCGGCGCAGGGCGGGGCGGGCGTTGCCTGGCTGCAAGCGATGGCCGGGGTTTTTCCCAGCGTGACGTTTTGCCCGACCGGCGGCATCAAGCCGGGCGATGTTCCCAACTACCTGGCGCTGCCCAACTGCGGCACCGTCGGCTGCTCGTGGGTTGCGCCTGCCGACCTGGTGAAGGCGCGCGACTGGGTCGCCATCACGGCCTTGGCCGCCCAGGTCGCCAAAGTCAGGTCGGTCTGAGCGGTGGCCTCTTCAATGTCTACGAACAAGCGCCTGATCGCTGTTGGCGCGATCTGCAACACCAGCATTTATCGGGTGGACCACGTTCCGTCGCTGCCGGCCAAGCTGCTCGCCACCGCAATGACGCAAGTCGTTGATGGCATGGCGCTTTCCGCCGCCTATGCGTTCGTCAAACTGGGCGGCAGTGCCAAGATTTGGGCACGCGTCGGTGATGACGAATTGGCCGCCTCGATGCGCCATTCGCTGGCGGTCGAAGGTCTCGACACCAACGGTCTGCATACGGTTCCGGGAACCCTGACCTCGCAGGCGACGGTGATTGTCGATCAGCGTGGCGACCGCCTGGTCGTGCCATTCCATGACCCGCGAGTCGATAAGTCGGCGGGCTGGTTGCCTGTTGATGAATTGGCACAGGCCGATTTCGTGCATTGCGATACGCGCTGGGTTGAAGGCGCCGAAGCGGCGCTCAAGGCCGCGCGTGCGCGCCATGTTCCGTGCATGATCGACGGCGACGTGGCGCCTTTGGAGGTGCTGCAGCGGTTGATTCCATTGGCCACGCACGCGGTATTTTCCGATGCCGGCCTGCTGATCTATTCCGGCTGCAGCGATGTCACCGCGGCCTTGATCAAGGTCGGTTCGACGCACGGCGGTCACGTCGGCGCGAGTTGTGGCGCCAAGGGCTATTTCTGGTTTGAGAACGGCCAAGTTCGCCATGTCAAGGCGCCGGTCATCAAGGTGGTCGATACCTTGTCCGCCGGCGATGTATTTCACGGGGCGTTTGCGCTGGCATTGCTCGAAGGCTGCGATATCGAGAACGCCGCGCGTTTCGCCTGTGTCGCAGCGTCACTCAAATGCACGCGATTTGGCGGGCGGCTCGGCTGTCCGACGCGTGCGGAAGTCGATTCGCTGGTCGCCACAAGCTATTGAGCGGAAGCGGTCGGCGTGCGGATGCGCCGGCAATGTCTTCCGCCTGAGTCAATGTTGGTTGAACAAAGAGGAGTCATTCTGATATGAAAAATGAGACTGTGCCTGAGAACAAAGGGACATTTTACGAACTGGTCAAGCGGCAAAACGCCGGGCTCTGGTTCGGCATTTTGTTCCTTGCCTATGCCGTTCTTTATTTCAAGATGTCGCTGGATATTCCCTATCATTCGAAATTGGGCGCCGGGCCGGGAATGTACCCGCGCTGGCTGTCCGGTTTTTCGATTTTCATCGCGCTTATTTACATCGTTCAATCGTGTACTCATCAAGTCTTTTCGATGGGCCGCAGCTTTCCCGGGAAAACAGAATTATTCAATGTTTTTACGGTATTTCTCGCCTGCTTGATTTTCCTTTTCCTGCTTGATGTGGTCGGCTTCAATATCGCCGGCTCGCTGCTGCTGTTTGTCATGTTTTATCGCCAATACAAGATGCTGCACGCCATTCTGTTATCGGTGCTCATTACATTCGTGCATTACTTTATCTTCAAGGTCTGTTTTTCAGTCCCATTGCCTGAAAAATTATTAAGCCTGTTTGGCTTTTAGGGGGAGTAAATGGATTCCTTAATGGGATTGTTGTCGGGTTTTTCGGTCGCCTTGACCTGGCATAATTTGTTGTATTGCCTGATCGGCGTGACGGTGGGGCAGTTGGTCGGGGTGCTCCCTGGCATTGGGCCGACTACGGCGACTGCGCTGCTGATCCCGTTGACCTACGGCATGCCCCCTGTTTCAGCCATTATCATGTTGTCCGGGATATATTACGGCGGGATGTATGGCGGGACCATTACCTCGGTGCTGATTAATACGCCTGGTGAAGCGGCTTCAGTGATTACCTGTCTCGATGGGTATGAGATGGCCAAACAGGGACGGGCTGGCGCGGCGCTAGGCGTCGCTGCGATGGGATCTTTTTTTGGCGGCATCATTTCGGTGATCGGTCTGGCCTTGATCGGGCCGCCGTTGGCCGATTTTGCTTTAAAGTTCGGCCCGACCGAAATGTTTTCGCTGATGTTGTTCGGCCTGACCATGGTCGTCGGCCTGATGGGCGCTTCGATCGTCCGCGGCCTGGTGGCGATGTGCATCGGTCTGAGCCTGGCGACCATCGGCATGGACCCGATTTCCGGCACCTTGCGCTTTACCTTCAACCAGCCTTTCCTGATCAACGGCATCGATCTGGTGACCATCGCCATGGGTTTGTTCGGCCTCTCGGAAATCTTTCTCGGCATGGAAAATCTCGCCGCGGCTGCAAAGCCTGCGCAAATCACCAGTTTCATGCCGGAAAAGGAAGAGATTAGACCGACAACTTTCGCCGTTCTTCGTGGAACCTTTCTCGGTTTCTTCATCGGCTTGATTCCGGGAACCAATTCGGCGATACCGGCGTTGCTTTCGTACTCGATGGAAAAAAAGTTCTCCAAAAACCCGGAGAAATTCGGTCACGGCGCCATCGAGGGCGTCGCAGGGCCCGAGACGGCCAATAATTCGTATTGCGGCGGCGCGATGATTCCCTTGCTTACCCTGGGGATTCCGAGTTCGCCGACGATTGCCATCCTGCTCGGCGCGTTCATCATGCACGGGCTGACTCCCGGACCGATCCTGTTCGTGCAGAATCCCGATTTCGTCTGGGGCGTCATCGCCAGCATGGTGGTCGGCAACGGGATGCTGCTGTTCATGAATCTGCCGCTGGCCGGGTGGTGGGCAAAAATCGCCGAGGTTCCAGCCAAACTGCTCTATCCGATCGTCCTGATCCTCTCGATCATTGGCGCGTATACGGTATCCAATGACCTGTGGGACGTCGGTGTGATGCTGGTGTTCGGTGTCGTCGGTTACGTCATGAAAAAAATAGACATCCCGATGGCGCCAATTGTATTGACCTATGTGCTTGGCGCGATGATGGAAAAAGCACTGTTGCAGAGCGTCAAAATGAACAATGGCAGCCTGGTCGGACTGGTCGAAAGTCCCATTTCACTGACCATGATCGTGCTTACCGCCATCGTTTTGACCGGGAGCATCTATGCCGAGATCAAGAATAAAAAGGGAGCAATTGCGCTGGAAAACGACTGAGATAAACCCGGATCAAATCGGGGAGACCGTCTTCAGCGGTAGTTTGTGTTGTCGAAGTATGGATGTGTTTGAGTAGAAGTTTTCACTATTTTATTTGGAGTGGGGAAAAATGAAAAAACTGCCTTTGTTTTCAGTACTCATGTCGTCGCTGGCGTTGCTTGTTGCCGGTGCCGGCCAGCAAGCGCTGGCACAAGGCGCCTTTCCGCAAAGAGAGGTGACCATTGTCGTTCCGTTCAACCCGGGTGGTGCATCGGACATGACTGCCAGAATCATTGCCAAGGGAATGGAAAGCGAACTCGGCAAACCGGTGGTCGTGGTCAATAAAGCCGGCGGATCGGGCGGCGTCGGCATGTCGATGGTCGCGCGTAGCGCGCCTGATGGCTACACGGTCAGCTATATCCCGGTCGAACTGGTCATGCACAAGGCGCTCAAACTCTCCGACCTTGGCCCGGATTCGTTCGACTACATCGGTCAAACGACGATGGTCCCGGCGGCGCTGACTGTTCCGGTCGACGCCCCGTACAATACCGTCGCCGATTTCATCAAGTATGCCAAGGCCAATCCGGGAAAGGTTCGCGTCGGCAACTCGGGCGCCGGGTCGATTTGGCATATCGCCGCGTCGGCGTTGGAGATCAACCAGAAAGTCCAGTTCAATCACATCCCGTTTGAAGGCGCAGCCCCGGCGGTCACGGCCTTGATGGGCAAGCACATCGAAGCGGTGACGGTCAATTCCGGCGAAGTCAAGGCCGGCGTCGACGCCGGGAAGCTGAAAATTCTCGCGGTGATGACCCCTGAACGTGATCCTGCCTTCCCGAAGGTTCCGACCATGATCGAGAGCGGCGTCAAGCTTGAATTCGTCGGTTGGGGCGGCTTCGCGGTCGCCAAGGGGACGCCGAAGCCGATCATGGCGACGCTCAGCGCGGCTTTGAAGAAAGCGGCGAGCACCGACGACTTCAAGAACTTCATCACGTCGCGCGGGATGATCGTCAAGTATAGAAACCCGGAAGAGTTCAAGCCGTTTGTCGACAGTCAGTATGTGTTCTTCAATGACCTGCTGTCGAAGATGGAACTCGGGAAGTAATCAGGTGAGTTAAGCTGGCTGCGCCCGCAAGCCATTCCGGGCGCAGCTTGACGATTCATGTGCGCGGCTTGCGCGCGACGCGTCTGCGCCAGAGGTCGAACGCATTCGCTTAAGGCCCGCGCTGCGTCTGCGATCTAACAACAACTATTCAATCGTTTAGGAAAAAAATGGAGAACACGTCGTTTGACAACAAGGCCCTGGCGGATCGCTTTGCTTTGGCCCTCAAGAAGTTGCCGTTGGTCGCCATTTTGCGCGGCATCAAGCCGGAGGAAGCCGAGGCCATCGGTCTGGGGCTTTATCAGGTGGGTTTTCGTTTGATCGAAGTGCCGCTCAATTCGCCCGATCCCTTCGCCAGCATCGCCGCCATTCGCCGTAGCGTGCCGATCGATGCGCTGGTCGGTGCCGGTACGGTGCTGCGCGTCGATAATGTCGCGCAGCTCAAGGCGAGTGGCGGCAACGCGGTCTTCATGCCGCACGCCGATATCGCGGTGATTCATGCCGCCAAGGCCGCCGGCTTGCTGTGTATTCCCGGCGTGGCGACGCCGACCGAGGCCTTTTCGGCACTCGCGGCTGGTGCCGATGGGCTCAAATTGTTCCCCGGCGAAATGGTGACGCCGCCGGTCGTCAAGGCGATCCGTGCGGTCTTGCCCAAGGACACGCTGCTGTTGCCGTTTGGCGGAATCACCACGGATACCATGAAGCCCTACGTCGACGCCGGTGCCGGTGCGTTTGGTCTGGGCTCGGCGCTTTACAAGCCGGGAATGACGTGTGCGCAAGTCGTCGAACGCGCCAAGGCCTTTGTCGAGGCGTGGCAGAAATTGCAGCAGGGCTGAGGTGCGATTTTTTCCTGGCTCGAATTGACTTAACCGGAGTTTGACTGTGCACCTGGCCATTGCCACAAAAGACGAAAAGCGCAAGCGAATGATCGCTGTCGGCGCCATTTGCTCGGCGACCATCTTCCGCGTCGACAGCATTCCGCCGCCCCCGGCGAAGGTGCTACCAACAGAGCGTTGCCAAGTCGTCGATGGCATGGCGATTTCTGCGGCCTATGCTTTCTCCAAACTCGGCGGCAGCGCTCAGATATGGTCGCGGATCGGCGACGACCGACTGGGCGAGGCGGCGCGCGAAGCCTTGCTCGAAGAGGGGATCGACACTGCCGGCTTGCATACCGTGTCCGGCTCGGCGACCTCGCAGGTCGCGGTCATTGTCGATAAGCATGGCGACCGGCTGGTCGTTCCTTTTCACGATCAGCAGGTCGACAAATCGGCACACTGGCTGCCGCTCGACGAGATCGCACGCGCCGATTTCGTGCACTGCGAAACGCGCTGGGTCGAGGGCGCCGAAGCGGCGCTCAGGGAAGCGCGCTTGCGCCACGTTCCGTGCATGATTGACGGCGATGTGGCACCGGTCGAGTCGCTTCGCCGCCTGGTTCCGCTCGCCGATTATGCGGTGTTTTCCGACGCCGGTCTGCTTATCTACGCCGGCTGCGATGACGTCGCCAGCGCCTTGCTCAAGGTCGGTTCGGCGCACCGTGGCCATGTCGGCGCCAGTTGCGGCGCGAGCGGTTATTCCTGGTATGAAAAGGGCGAGATTCGCCACGTCAAGGCGCCGCTGGTCAAGGTGGTCGACACCCTGGCGGCGGGCGACGTTTTCCACGGTGCATTTGCGCTGGCACTTCTGGAGGGAAAGTGCATTGAAGATGCGGCGCGCTTTGCCTGCGTCGCGGCGTCGCTCAAATGCACAAAATTTGGCGGCCGGCTGGGCTGTCCGACGCGTGCGGAAGTCGACCAGGTCGTTGCCGCCACGTATCTGGCAGCATGACCGGCCTTCATCGCCGGTACCGGCATTTTCGACCTTGCCACGGGGCCAAGTTGGCCGCGCAAAACGGATTGCATGCAGATATGTTCGCTGTTATGTTACGTCATCGATTATTAAGAGCATTCACATGCTGATTACGAATTACATGTCGTCTTCCCGAGGCGCTCTCCCGACGAAGGTCAGCCTTTCCGGAAAAACGGCGGTCGTCACCGGTTCGACCGCCGGCGTCGGTTATGCCATCGCCAAAGGCTTGGCGTTGGCCGGTGCCAAGGTGGTCGTCAATGGTCGCAAGGCGCTTGCCGTCGATGAGGCCGTCGCCAAACTGGCGTCGGACGTGGCGCCGGTCAGCGGCATGGCTGCCGACGTCGGGACGGCGGAAGGTTGTGCGGCACTGGTCGCCGCTCACCGCTCGGCCGATATTCTGGTGATCAATGCCGGTATCTACGGGTCGCAGGATTTTTTCGATATTACCGACGCCGAATGGACCCGCTACTTTGAGGTCAACGTGATGTCGGGCGTGCGGCTGGCGCGCGCGTATCTGCCGGGAATGCTGCAGCGTTATTGGGGGCGCGTACTGTTCCTGTCGTCGGAATGGGCGCTCGATATTCCGGTCGATATGATCCACTACGGACTGACCAAGTCGGCGCTTCTCTCGGTCACTCACGGCCTGGCCAAACGGGTTGCGAGCACCGGCGTGACGGTCAATGCCATCATGCCCGGACCGATCCTGCCGAGCAGCGAGACAAGGGCGCAGCAAGAACGCAAGGATTTGTGCCTGACCATGGAGGAGACGCTGGCGGCGTTCGAGGTAAAGCATCGTCTGCGCTCAACTTTGCAGCACACGGCGACGGCCGATGAAGTCGCCAATCTGGCCGTTTACCTTTGCTCTGCCCAAGCGGCGGGAACGACCGGCGAATTGCTTCACGTCGATGGCGGCCTGGTCGAAACGATGGCTTGATGTCATCCGCGGGCCGGCGAATTCAAGAACGGCCAGCCGGCGGCGTTGAACCCCCGATTGTGACGGCCGCTTCGGCGGTCGTTGATGGGCGGGGCCCATGCCCCCATCCGCCTGGCGTCGTCAGTGTCGCCCTCGTCGCCGCTAGCGTCAGCCGGCAATGGTGGCCGCGCCGCTTCGCGCGCTTCTGATGCGATAATGCCGGTCTTTTCATCCGGCGCCGACCGCAGCGCCGTCATGAGTTCGCCATCAACCAGGCCGGCGCTCGCGCATCAATGGACTTTCAGTGAAAAATACCAATAGCCAGGGCACCGTTCTTTTTCTGAGCGCACTCTTCATCTTTGCGGTATCGGATACCACCGCCAAGTACATGTCGGGTTTTTTCGCCGTCCCGCTGCTGGCTTGGGCGCGTTACCTCTCCCAACTGGTTTTCATGCTGGTCGTGACGGCGCCAGCCATGGGGCGCTCGATTGTCTGTACCGGCCATCCCTGGCTGATGATTCTGCGCGGTTTGATGCAAGTCGCCAGCACGGTGCTCGTGCTGCTCGCGTTCCAGCGGCTGCCGCTTGCCGAAACGACCGCCTTCGCTTTCATCAGTCCGCTGCTGGTGGCCCTGCTGGCCGGTCCGCTGCTCGGCGAAAAGTTGCAACTCAGGACCTGGCTGGCGACGCTCGCGGGATTCGCCGGCGTCTTGCTGATCGTTCGGCCGGGCGGGGCGATGCACGGCGTCGGCGTAATCTATGTCCTGGGTTCGGCGCTGTGTTACGCGGTATACCAGATCCTTACGCGCAAGCTGTCGTCCAGCGAGCCGCCACTGCGGCAGCTCTTTTATATTGCCTTGGTCGGTTCCGTATGCATGTCCTGCGCCTTGCCCTTTTTCTGGACGGGAATCGTTCCGTCGCCGATCCACGCGCTGCTGATCCTTTCGCTCGGGGCTTACGGCGGGGCTGGGCATTTTCTGCTGATCCGCGCTTTCCATGAGGCGCCCGCCTCAAGTCTGTCGCCGCTGATCTATTTCCAGCTGGTCTGGGCGATGCTGCTCGGCTGGATCGTTTTCGGCCAGTTGCCGGACCTGCTGTCGGTCGTCGGCATGCTGGTGATCGGCGCCTCGGGACTCAGCCTGGCGCTACGCTGGCCGCGGCTGCGTAGTTGTGGTTAAGCGAACAGGAGCACACCTGATGAAAAAAATAGTGATCGTGATTCTTGTCTTGGTGGCCCGGATGGCCTGCGCGGCGCAGCCGGTTCCGGTGCCCGTTAAAATCCTTAGTGCCGAATTCGGGCTGTTTTCCACCAACGATTCAGGCGAACAGCTTTTCGAGCCGGCGCAAGTTGTTGCGCACCGGGTCGGACAGCGTTACGGCTGGATCATCGAAGTGAGCAGCGCGCGGCGCTTGAGCGTGCGTGAAGAATACCTGCTGCCCAACACCACCAAGCCGGCAACCGATCCCTTGAGCGAAAGCCTGAGTGTCCCGCTGCAGCGGCGCAACCAGGTCAGCCAGCGGCAGCTGGTTCCGGTCGAAGGAAGGATTTACGGCGAATGGGCGATCGGGCCAAACGAACCCGCCGGCCACCGGCACCTTCAGGTGGTCATTGAAGACCAGGTGGCGGCAAGCTTCGAATTCGACGTCAAATGATTGTGGCGCGAGGTGAATCGGGGAGCGCTGGACTTCTCTCTGGCGCGCTCACCACTCAACACACCCAGTAGCTAGCGGAGGGCGCGCTAGGCGCGCTGTGACGGCACCATTGGAATGCTGTCTGAGGCGTGTTTCTTGGCCTGCTTGGCAGCTTTTTTTTCCTTGGGGGTTTTTGCCGGTTGTTTCTTTGCTTCCTTGCTGGTTTCCTTGGCCTTACCCATGATCTTGCTCCTTGAAATTGCCGGCGAACGCAGGCTAGCGCTTAGTGTAGTCCGATAAACTGCGGGAAACCAGTCGCCGCGCAACATATCGTCTCTAGCTGCTGGTCATACGATCGCTCCGCTTGAACGCCTGCCGGACTGGCGAGTCGGATTGCTGATGATAAAAAAACGGGATCCGAAGATCCCGTTTTTTATTTCCGGATACTTTAGATCAGAACACCGGAGCGCCCTTGAGCATGGAGGGAATCCAGGTCGAGAAGGACGGCACGTAGGTGACCACGGCCATGACGGCGAAGAGTGCGCCGTAGAACGGCAGGATGCTCTTCATCACCTGTTCGACCGAGACGCCGCCGATGGCGCAGCCGACGA
>Ga0316613_10000562_pt1 | contig 29196 bp, 22 predicted proteins | sample OWC_soil_day10_C_2_FD_207647 | JGI IMG/M metagenome (GOLD analysis project Ga0316613, IMG submission 207647) | Wetland soil microbial communities from Old Woman Creek delta, Ohio, United States - OWC_soil_day10_CT_b | ecosystem: Environmental > Terrestrial > Soil > Wetlands | place: USA: Ohio...
CCTCGGACGCCGCGCGCTGCGCGGGCGAGCAGGCGATCGAGCGCGAGCTGGACTGCATGGGCAAGAAGGCGCGCAACGCCTCCGAGCACATGCTGGCCAAGATCAGGGCCGGCAAGCGCGATGTGTACTGCTGAGAGCCAGTCTGGCACGATGCGAAAAACTATTGTCTCGGAGTAAGCATGCGGATCGAAACGGATTCCCTGGGTGAGCTGGCGGTGCCGGCCGACGCGCTGTATGGCATCCATACGGCGCGTGCGCTGGCGAACTTCCCGCTCAGCGGTGCGCCCTGTGCGCCGGGGCTGATTCGCGGCATGGCGCTGGTTAAGCTGGCGTGCGCCCGCACCAATGCCGAGCTGGGGTTGCTGGATGCCGAGGTCGCCCAGGCCATCAGTCAGGCTTGCGAAGAACTGGCCGCCGGCCAGTAGCGCGAGGCGGTGGTGGTCGACGCGCTGCAGGGCGGCGCCGGCACCTCGCTCAACATGAACGTCAACGAAGTGCTGGCCAACCGGGCTGAAGAAATTCTGGGGGGGCGGCGCGGCGAGTACCGGCGGGTTCACCCGCTGCATCACGTCAACTTGCACCAGTCGACCAACGACGTGTTCCCGACCGCACTCAAGATAGCGGCGATCGAAGGCTTGCACCAACTGGAAAAATCGTTGGCCGCATTGCAGACCGCGTTTCAGGCCAAGGAGCAGGCATTCGCCGGCATCGTCAAGGTCGGGCGCACGCAGTTGCAGGATGCCTGCCCGATGACCTTGGGCGCGGAATTCTCGGCCTGGGCCGAGGCGCTGGGGCGGGATCGTTGGCGGGTATTCAAGTGCGAAGAGCGGCTGCGCGTCGTCAACCTCGGCGGAACGGCGATCGGCACCGGGCTGACCGCGCCGCGCGATTACATCTTCAGGGTGACCGAGAAGCTGCGCGAGGTCACCCGTCTGGGTCTGTCGCGCGCGGAAAACCTTGTCGATGCCACGCAGAATGCCGATATGTTCGTCGAGGTCTCGGGCATCCTCAAGGCGCACGCGGTGAACCTGTTCAAGATTTCGTCCGACTTGCGCTTGCTGGCGTCGGGCCCGCACGCGGGACTCGGCGAAGTGGCGCTGCCTGCGGTGCAGGTTGGCTCGAGCGTGATGCCGGGCAAGGTCAATCCGGTGATCTGCGAAGCGGTCGGACAGGCAGCGTTGCAGGTGATGAGCCAGGACATGGCGGTGACGCTGGCGGCGCAATCGGGCCAGCTCGAACTGAATGCCTTCCTGCCGCTGGTCGCACACGCGTTGCTTGGCAACCTGGCGCTGCTCGATCACGCCTGCACGATCTTCCGCAGCCGCTGCATCGAAGGCATCACCGCCAACGCCGCGCGCTGCGGCGAACTGCTGGAGCAATCGCATTCGCTGGTGACCGCCCTGGTGCCGGCGCTGGGGTACGAGCTGGCGGCCGACGTGGCCAAGGAAGCGCAGCAGAGCGGGCAGACCATTCGCCAGGTGGTGCTCGCACGCGGCCTGATTGCGCCGCAGGTGCTCGATCGCCTGCTATCGGCCGAGAGCATGACCGCGCTGGGCTATCGCCGGGAAACGCTCCCAGCCCATGAATTGAAAGTAAAGGATTGAACATGCTGGAAACGCCCAAAGGGCTGCGGCTGCATATCGGCCTCTTCGGACGCCGCAACAGCGGCAAGTCGACGCTGATGAACGCGCTGATCGGGCAATCGATCTCGATCGTATCCGACCAGCCCGGCACCACCACCGATCCGGTCGAAAAGCCGTTCGAACTCGCGCCGATCGGCCCGGTGGTGTTTATCGACACCGCCGGTCTCGACGACGAAGGCGTGCTCGGCGAGATGCGCGTGAAGAAGACCCGCGACGTGCTGGAGCGCGTCGATATTGCGCTGGTGGTGGTCGGCGCGGACGGACTGGGCGCGTTCGAGCAGGAACTGATCGATACGCTGCGTGCCCAGAAAACCCCGCTGGTCGTGGTCTTCAACAAGGCCGACCTCGGCGCGCCTGCACCTGAATCACTACAGCAACTCAAGCGCGAAGGCGTCGAGGCCGTGACGATCTCGGCGATGCAACTCGCCGGCATCGATAGCGTCAAGGAAGCGCTGTTCCGCCAGGCGCCGGACGACCACCTGGAAGAGCCGCGCCTCGTCGGCGACCTGATCGGCCCGGGCGACATGGTTCTGTTGGTGGTGCCGATCGACCTGGGGGCGCCGAAGGGGCGGCTGATCCTGCCGCAGGTACAGACCATGCGCGACATCCTCGACAGCGATGCCGTCGGCATGATCGTCAAGGAGCGCGAGCTCAGCAGCGCCTTGGCGCGGCTGTCCAGTCCGCCGAAACTGGTGATCTGCGATTCGCAGGTCGTGCTCAAGGTCGCGGCCGACACACCGAACACGATCAGCATGACCACGTTCTCGATCCTGATGGCGCGCTTCAAGGGCGACATGCTGCGTCTGGCCGAAGGGGCCGGGGCGATTTCGCGCCTGCAGCCCGGGGACCGGGTGCTGATCGCCGAAACCTGCGCCCACCACTCGTTGGCGGATGACATCGGCCGCGTGAAGATTCCGCGCTGGTTGCGCCAGTTTGCCGGCGGGAATCTGGAGGTGGATGTGCGCGCCGGCAAGGATTTCCCGGAAGACCTGACGCCGTATTCGCTGGTCGTGCAATGCGGCGGCTGCACCGCCACGCGCAAGCAGATGCTGGTGCGCCAGTACCGCGCCGAGCGCCAGGGTGTCCCGATGACCAACTACGGCATGGCGATCTCGGTGGTGCAGGGTGTGCTCGACCGCACGCTCGAATGTTTCCCCGCGGCGCAACACGCCTACCGTCAGGCCATGGCAGGAGAAGGAAGATGACGACGCAAGCCGTGAAAATAGAATGGATGAAAGCGCCGGTCCGACCGGGATCAGGACCGGGCCAACCCGCCCGCCCCAGAAGTGCCGCGGCGCAGGAGATGGCCGAGCGGCTGGCAGGCGGTATCCTGGATCGCGCCACCCTGCACCGCATCCTGGCCACGACCGACGCCGACGAGCTGGAAGTGATCCGCCATGCCGCCGAGCAGACCTTGCTGCAGCACTGCGGTGACACGGTGCGCCTGCGCGGGCTGATCGAATTCAGCAACCGCTGCGTGCTCGACTGCCATTACTGCGGCATCCGCCGCAGCAACAAGGCGGTCGACCGCTACGCGCTGGAGCTGGACGAGATCGTCGAAACCGCACAGTGGTGCGCTCAGAAAGGCTATGGCTCGATCGTGCTGCAGTCGGGCGAACGGCGCGATGCCAAGTTCGTCCAGCTCGTGACCGACGCGATCCAGGCGATCAAGGCCGGGACCCGCACGCCCGAGCTGCCGGACGGCGTGGGCATCACCCTGTGCGTGGGCGAGCAGTCGCCCGAGACCTATGCCCGCTGGTACGAGGCCGGCGCGCACCGCTACCTGCTGCGCATGGAGAGTTCCTTGCCGAGCCTGTTTGCCGCGCTGCATCCGCCCGAGCAGAGTTATGCCAGCCGCGTGGCATGCCTGCGGAGTCTGAAGGACATCGGCTACCAGGTCGGCACCGGCGTGATGATCGGCCTGCCCGGGCAGAGCCTCGACGATCTGGTGGACGACGTGCTGTTCTTCCAAGAGCTGGGTGTCGACATGATCGGCATGGGGCCGTACATCCCGCACGAGCAGGCGGTGCTGCCCGGCAACCCGGCGATCCTCGATGTCGACACCCGGCTGCAACTGTCGTTGAAAATGATCGCCGCCACGCGCCTGTTGCTGCGCGACGTCAACATCGCCGCGACCACCGCCTTGCAGGCGCTCTCGGAAACGGGACGGGAGCAGGGCCTGCGCTATGGCGCCAATGTGATCATGCCGCAGGTCACCCCGCCGCGCGTGCGCCGCATGTACACGCTGTACGACGGCAAGCCGTGCCTCGACGATAACGCCGAGCAGTGCGCAACCTGTCTGGAAGGGCGCATCCATTCAGTCGGGCGCCGGGTGCTGCGCAACGGCTGGGGGGATTCGGCGCATTATTTGAAGCGCAACGCAGTTTGAACGGAGGGACATAACCCTATAATTGCGAAACCATTGAAGCCTTTTTTTGTCCTCGTATGAGTTCCTGTCATTTGCTGGAGTCTGAAATGCAATCAACACCCAATTCCAGCGTGGACACCAGCATCCGCTCTGGCGAGGACTGGGGGCGCAAGATACGTATCGGTATTTTGCTGCTTCTTGCATTCCTGTTTACGGCCGGTATCGGTTGGCACGTCTATCGCTTGACCTTTGAAAACATGCTGGGCGAGATCCGGACCCAGGCATTCCACCGACTGGAAACCTATGCCAACAGTCTCGAGCGCGAAATTGATAAGTATGCCAATTTCCCCTATGTGGTCGGGCTGGATACTTCGCTCTGGGAATTTCTGGCCAACACGAAAAACGAGCGACTCAAGCTTCGCTCCAACCTGTTTCTGGAAAAGCTCAACAACCGGGTAGGGTCGCTGGCCCTTTTCCTGCTGGATACCTCAGGCCGGGTGGTGGCATCCAGCAACTGGAACAAGCACGACAGCTTTGTCGGGCGCGATCTCTCCTATCGGCCGTACTATCAGAATGTAGGAATCGACCGGATCGAACGCTTTTATGGTATCGGTACCACCAATAATGAGCCCGGATACTTTCTTTCGACCGCGGTTCATGAAGGGAACCGTATTATTGGCACGGCGGTGGTCAAGGTCAGTCTCGAGCAGCTCGAGAAATCCTGGTCTTCCGCCGAATCGCCTGCGATCCTTTCCGAGGGGAATGGCATTGTCGTGCTGTCGTCCGTGCCGTCATGGAAGTACGCGGCCCTGCGACCGCTGGATGAGGCGACGCGTCATCAGATCATGGTTTCCCAGCAATACACCGGCTATGCGCTTTCGCCTTTGGGCATGAAGGTGCGACGCGAACTGGACGATGGCAGCAGTATTGTGACCTTGCCCTCGGCCGGCCGGGGGGATTCAAACCTGTTTTCCACCGATGGCCTGTTCCTGACCCAGACGCGCATGATGAATGGAACGCCTTGGCATCTGACGGTGTTTTCCGATCTGAAAAAGGCCGAAGATCAAGCCAAGATCCGGGCCACGCTGGCGGTGCTGTTTACCGCTGTTCTGATGGGGCTGATGCTGATATTGATGCTCAGACAAACGCATCTGAAGGAAATTTTGCAGGCCAGGGAAGCATTGCAACGCGCCAATGACGAATTGGAACGCAAAGTCGTTGAACGCACCGCCGATCTTTCCGCAGCCAATGCCCGGCTGCAGCAAGAGGTCGAGGAAAGAAGCCGGGCCGAGCAGGTGCTGCGCGAGGCGCAGGATGGTCTGGTTCAGGCGAGCAAGCTGGCGGTAATCGGGCAATTGTCGGCAGGGATTGCCCATGAACTGAATCAGCCGCTGGCTGCGCTGAGCACGCTTTCGGGCAACGCGGTCAAATTCATCGCCCGGGGCGATGTGGAAATGGCCAGTTCCAACCTGGAGCGAATCGGGCCGCTGGTGGAGCGGATGGGGCTGATGACGGGGCAGCTCAAGGGCTTTGCGCGCAAATCCTCGGGTGAGCCACGGATGGTCGTTTTGGGCAAATCGGTGGATAACGCGCTGTTTTTGCAGGAGCAAAGATTGCTGCGCGGCCGTGTTGCCGTGACGATGGATTTTCCGAAGGATGATTTGCTGGTCCGCTGTGATCCGAATCGCTTGGAGCAGGTCTTGGTCAACCTGATCGGCAATGCTCTGGATGCCATGGAGCAAATGGAGAAGCCGCGGATTCTGCTGCAGGCAGAGGTGAGCGATGGAATGGCCAAACTGCTGGTCCGCGATTACGGGCCCGGCCTGAGCGAGGAAACACTGAGCCATATGTTCGAGCCATTTTTCACCACCAAGGCACCGGGGCTGGGTCTGGGACTGGGCTTGCCCATTTCCGCCGGGATTGTCCGGGATTTCGGCGGTGAGCTGACCGCAAGGAATGCGCCGGATGGCGGCGCAGAATTTGCGCTGACGATACCAATTTACAAAGAGAGTGAGAGAAATGGCGCGACCGCTTAAGGTGCTCGTGGTTGAAGATGATCCCAATGTATTGCTGGGGTGCGAGCAGGCTTTGCAGCTTGAAGGCATTGCCACCCAGGGAGTGTCATCGGCAGAAGATGCGCTCAAGGCGATCCGCGCTGACGGACCTGCCGTGGTGATCAGCGATATCCGCTTGCCTGGCAAGGATGGCATTTCCCTGCTGAAAGAAATCCAGGAAATCGACGCGGATCTGCCCGTTGTGCTGATCACCGGGCATGGTGATGTCGCGCTGGCGGTACAGTCGATGAAACTGGGGGCTTACGATTTCGTCGAGAAACCGTTTTCCCCAGAATTCCTGGTGGAAGTGGCGCGCCGGGCGCTCGACAAACGTACGCTGGTGCTGGAAATCCGGGCACTGCGGGCGCAGCTGAAGGGCAAGGGGGCGCTCGATGCCCGTATCATCGGCATGTCGCACAGTATTGAGCATGTCCGGCGCATGGTGAGCGAGCTGGCCGACACCAATGCCTCACTGCTGATTCACGGAGAAACAGGAACCGGCAAGGAGTTGGTGGCGCGTTGCCTGCATGATGCCAGTAATCGGCGCGACGGCAATTTTGTGGCCATCAACTGTGGCGGCTTGCCCGATACCCTGGTCGAAAGCGAGTTGTTCGGGCACGAGGCCGGCTCCTTTACCGGGGCTAACAAGCGCCGCATCGGCAAGATCGAATATGCCAATGGCGGTACGCTGTTTCTGGATGAAATCGAGAGCATGCCCTTGTCGGTGCAGGTCAAGCTGCTGCGCGTGTTGCAGGAACGCACGTTGGAACGGCTGGGGGGCAATGCGCCCATTCCGGTGGATTGCCGCATCGTTGCGGCCACCAAGGAAGATTTGCTGGCCATGGCCGATGCCGGGCGCTTCCGGGCGGATTTGTATTACCGCTTGAGCGTGGCGACGGTGCTCTTGCCGTCGCTGCGTGCGCGCCGCGAGGACATTCCTTTGCTGTTCGAGCATTTCCTGCTGCTCGCGAGCGCCAATCATGGACGTCCGGTTCCGGAAATAAGCCAGGCCAAGATGCGCCAGTTGATGGCCTATCCGTGGCCGGGTAACGTGCGCGAACTGCGCAATGTGGCCGATCGTTGCGTGTTGGGTATCGAGGCCGGGTTTCCCCCGTTCAGCGAGGGCATGGCCGTGGCGCCGCTGGCCTTGTCGCAGGCGGTGGAAGCGTTCGAGCGCTCATTGATCCTGGATGCCCTGCGCCGCCATGCCGGCAATCTCACCCAGGCCAGCCAGACTTTGCAGATTCCCAAGACGACGCTGCATGACAAGATGAAGAAACTGAATTTATTGGGCCAAGAGGCGCTGCGTTGAGGCTGTACGATCTTGTTGCGGACTGCTATTCGTCGAGGCTGCCCGTGATTTTGTAGGCGATATCGAGCGAGAATCCGCGCGCTGCGAGAAAGCGCACTTGTCGCGCGCGCTCGTTCATATCGGCGGGGAGCGCGCCGAATTTTCTTTGCCAGATGGCGCGCGCACGCGCCTCTTCCCCGTCGGCGATTTCTTCCAGTGCGGTGGCAATGGTTTCCTCGGCCACGCCTTTCATGCGCAGTTCCTGCTTCAGGCGTTGCGCACCATAGCGCGATCCGCGCTGATGGGTCCATTGCTCGGCAAAGCGGGTGTCGGAAAGCCAGCCGCGAGCGGAAAAATCCTCGAGCAAGGCTTCAACTTCTTCCGCATCTTCCGACAGCAGCAGTAATTTTTGGCGCAACTCGGCGCGGGCATAGTCGCGGCGAGCCAGGTATTGCAGGGCCTTGCTGCGCAGGGAGGGCGGTTTTTTGTTGCGAGAGTGGCTGGGTGCAGTTGCCGGAACAACTTTTTCTTCAGGCAGAGCAGAGTCTGAAGAAACAAGGCTGCGGTTTTCACCGGCAGCCTTGTTGGCCATCATGGCCCGCAGTGTTTCCAGATCAGGCTTCGACATCTTCATCGATGAGTGAGCCGCCGGCCTCTATCGGCGCTGCGCCGATGCCGATCTTGGCGCGGATTTTCTGTTCGATCTCTGCGGCGACTTCGGGGTTGTCTTTCAGATACTGGCGCGCATTTTCCATACCCTGGCCGATCTTGCTGCCGTTGTAGGCATACCAGGCCCCGGATTTTTCCACGATCTTGTGTGTCACTCCGTATTCGATGATTTCGCCTTCGTGGCTGATGCCTTCGCCGTACAGGATATCGAAATTGACCACGCGGAATGGCGGTGCAACCTTGTTCTTGGCAATCTTGACCTTGGTCTGGTTGCCGATGATTTCCTCGCCTTTCTTCACTGCGCCGATACGGCGAATATCGAGGCGGACCGAGGCGTAGAACTTGAGCGCATTGCCGCCGGTGGTTACTTCCGGGCTTTGGCCGGGCATCATCGCGCCGATTTTCATGCGCAGCTGGTTGATGAAGATGACCAGCGTATTGGTGCGCTTGATGTTGGCGGTGAGCTTGCGCAGCGCTTGGCTCATCAGGCGGGCTTGCAGGCCGGGGAGCTGGTCGCCCATCTCGCCTTCGATTTCCGCTTTCGGGGTGAGCGCCGCCACCGAGTCGACCACGATCAGATCGACGCCGCCGGAGCGAACCAGCATGTCGGCAATTTCCAGACCCTGCTCGCCCGTATCCGGCTGCGAAATCAGCATTTCGGAAACGTTGACGCCAAGTTTTTGGGCGTACACCGGATCCAGTGCATTTTCTGCATCGATGTAAGCGGCAACGCCGCCCGCTTTCTGGATTTGCGCGACGATGTGCAGGCACAGCGTTGTCTTGCCCGAGGATTCCGGGCCGAAAATTTCGACCACACGGCCGCGGGGCAGGCCGCCGACGCCAAGACCCAGATCCAGCCCCAGCGAGCCGGTGGAAACGACTTGCAGGTCATTTTCGATCTGTGCTTCGCCCATCTTCATGATGGCACCCTTGCCAAATTGGCGTTCGATCTGGGCGAGTGCGGCGGTGAGTGCCTTGCTCTTGTTTTCGTCCATGGCGTGAATCCCGTGCAGTGGTGAATATGGGTGCAAGTATAGAACAATCGTTCTGCTTGTGAAAAGCGCTTAATTCATTTTTTTGGCGAGGGCAGGGTGAAGAAAAAGGTGGCGCCTTCGTTCGGGGCGGATTTGGCCCAGATGTGGCCTTTGTGGCGGCTGATGATGCGCTGGACAATCGCCAGACCAATGCCGCTGCCAGGATATTCGCTTTGCGAGTGCAGGCGCTGGAACGGGCTGAACAGGCGGTTGGCTTCGGTCATGTCAAAACCGATGCCGTTGTCGCGGATAAAGTAGACGGGTTGATGATTGATGGTCGAAACGCCAAACCAGACATGGGGCTCGGTTGATGCGGCGGAATACTTCCAGGCGTTGTCGAGCAAGTTGTGCAGCACGATCTGGATCAGCTTGGGATCGGCGTCCACCAGCATGCCGGGCGTGATGTCGATGGTCACGTGCTGTTCGAGCTGCAGCGCGTTGAGTTGTTCGGCGATGTCTTCGGCCATTGCGGACAGGTTGACCGGCTGCGGGCGCAACTCGATGCGCGAGAAGGAAGACAGGTTGAGCAGGTTGTCGATCAGCTCGGCCATGCTGTTGATGGCGCTGCGGATGCGTTTCAGGTAGTGGCGGGCATTGGTATCGAGGGTGTCGCCGTAATCTTCGAGCAGCACCTGGCTGAAGCCATCGATGGCACGCAGCGGCGTGCGCAAATCGTGTGAAACCGCGTAGGAAAACGCTTCCAGCTCGTGGCTGGAGACGGTGAGCGTACGGCTGACCGATTCCAGCGATTCCTCCAGATGGCTGCGGTATCTTTCCAGCTCCAGCTCTGCCTGTTTGCGCTCGGAGATATCGACCAGGAAACCATGCAGCCGGCGTCGTCCATCCTCATCCAACTGATTGAATGCGATCAGCAGAATCCAGATTTCCTTTCCGTCACTGGCGATGAGCCGGCACTCGAACTGACGGTTTTCATGCTGGAAATCGGTAAAGAGTTCATAAGCCAGATGCCGGTCGTCCGGGTGCAGATAACTGGAGAGGAAACCTTCGCTGTACCAGCTGGTCAGCGGGTAGCCAAGCAAATGTTCTGCCTGCGGGCCGACATAGGTAAAGCGCCATTCGGTAGGATTGGCATCCCACGGGATAACCCGGGTTGTTTCCACCAGTCGCCGGTAGCGATCCTGGCTCGCGCGCAGGGCCGATTCGATTTGGCGCCGGCTCAAGAGGTCCGTTTCCAGTTGGACGTTTTTTTGCTCCAGCGTATTCAGCAAGGCCTGCAGGGCATTGCGGGTGGCTTCCAGGTTTTGTCCCAATTCACCGATTTCATCGTGGCGGCGCCAGACAAAGGGCGTTTGCAGCTTGTTGCGGGCCAGTTGCATGGATTGCTCGGCCAGCTGCCGTACCGGGCGCAGGACGCGGGTATGTAACAGGATCATGATGAGTGCAAGGCTGATGCCTGCTTGCAGCAATGCAGTCAGCAGGAATTTCTGTTGCATCTGCTCGATATGGCTGGCGGCAAGGCCGTCATCCATTTCGAGCGTGGCGGTGCCGATGGCGCTGCCTTGTTTGTTGATGACGCGGGTGACCGACCGCAGTTGCCCAAGCCGGCGTTCCGGATGGTTGGCGCTCAGAAAAAGCCCCAGCGCCGCATCGTTCACCGTGATGCGGACCACGCGCTTGTCGCTCATCAGCGATTCAAGCAGCGGTTTTCCCGATTCGGGAGCCAGATTCCACAAGGGCTCCTGCATGCCCAGGACCAGCATGTCGGCATAACGCTGGTGGGCGAGATCCTGCTCGGTATCAATCAGTTTCAATTCATGGCGGGTACTCAGGTAGTTGCCAGCGGTTGCAGGCAAGAGCAGACCGATCAGGATGGCAAGCACGACGGCGGTACTCAGTGAAAGCTTCATAAGGGCAACAGGGGGTATCGCTAATGTCAGTGGTTACAAGTCTAGCCGGTATTTTTTCTGCAGACACATTCTTGTTGATTTGATTTTGCGCATGGACGGTCGGAGGGGGCGAATTGATCGGTGCATGCTGCGGCATAATAGCGTTTGCACATTCTGGGGGTGAGGTATGCATTGCATTGTTTTGGGCGCCGGCGTGGTCGGGGTGACCACAGCCTGGTATCTGGCACAGGCCGGGCATCAGGTTACGGTGATCGAACGGCAGCCTCAAGCCGGGATGGAGACCAGTTTTGCCAATGGCGGGCAGATTTCAGTATGTCATGCCGAGCCCTGGGCCAATCCGAAGGCGCCGTGGAAAATGCTGCAATGGCTGGGCGAAGAAGATGCGCCGCTGCTGTTCCGGCTCAAGCTGGACTGGGCGCAATGGCGCTGGGGGCTGCGCTTTCTGCGTGAATGCGTACCGGACAGGGCGCGCCGCAACCTGCAGGATCTGGTGCGACTCGGGCTCTACAGCCGCGCGCAATTGCAGCAATTGCGCGCCGAAACGGGTATTCACTACGATGAACTCGCCCGCGGCATCCTGCATTACTACACCGACGAGGCTGAGTTCGCTTCGGCGGTATCTGCCGCGGCACTGATGCGGGAAACGGGCCTGGAACGGATGGTCAAGACCCCGGCCGAATGCGTGCAGATCGAACCCGCGTTGCGCCATACCCGCCGCCCGATCGTGGGCGGAACGTACACCGCCAGCGATGAATCGGGCGATGCCATGAAGTTCACCCAGGCCCTGGCCGCCCAGTGCGTTGAGGCCGGCGTGGTTTTCCGTTATGAAACGCAGGTGGAGCGCTTGCTCGAAAGCGGCGGTGCAATCCAGGGCGTGGCGGTGCAATGGCAGGAGGATGCGGTCAGCCGCGCGGAAACCCTGGTGGCCGATGCCTACGTGGTGTGCATGGGGAGCTACAGCTCCCTGCTGATGAAAAAACTCGGCTTCGCGCTGGATGTATATCCGGCCAAGGGCTATTCGGCCACGATTCCGGTGCGGGCTGGCGATCACGCGCCTTCCGTGGCGCTGACCGATGATGGCTGCAAGATTGTGTTTTCGCGTCTGGGCGATCGTCTGCGGGTGGCCGGGACCGCAGAAATGAACGGCTACAACCTGGAATTGAACCCGACCCGCTGCCGTGCGCTGGTTGAGCGTACACGCGAGATATTTCCGTATGCCGGCGATTTCGATGCGGCCGAATTCTGGACCGGTTTGCGTCCCTCCACGCCCAGCAATCTGCCTTGTATCGGCCCGGTCAAGCAGTTTGGCAAGTTGTGGCTCAATACTGGTCACGGCACCCTGGGCTGGACCGAAGCCTGCGGATCGGGCCATGCGTTGGCCGATTTGATCGACGGGCGCAGGCCTGAGGTGGAATTCCCGTTTTTGGGGTGTGAATAGCCCGAGTTCGGTTGATGGCGCCCAGAAACGACAAACCCCGCCGAGGCGGGGTTTGTTTTCGTCGGGAGCGCGAAGATCAGTTTTCGACCTGATAGTTTGGCGCTTCCTTGGTGATCTGCACATCGTGGACATGCGATTCACGGATACCGGCGGCGGTGATCTGCACGAATTCGGCTTTCTCATGCATTTCGGCGATGCTCTTGCAGCCGAGGTAGCCCATGGAAGAACGGATGCCGCCGACCAGCTGGTGCACGATGGCGGAGAGCGGGCCCTTGTAGGCCACGCGGCCTTCGATGCCTTCCGGAACCAGCTTCTCGGCGTTGTTCACGTTGTCCTGGAAGTAGCGGTCGGAAGAACCTTGCTGCATGGCGCCGAGGCTGCCCATGCCGCGATAGCTCTTGTACGAGCGGCCTTGATAGAGTTCGACTTCTCCCGGCGCTTCTTCGGTGCCGGCGAATAGCCCACCCAGCATCACGCAATGCGCGCCGGCAGCCAGTGCCTTGGCGATATCGCCGGAGAAGCGGATGCCGCCGTCGGCAATCAGCGAGACGCCGGTGCCCTTCAGCGCTTCGGCCACGTTGGCCACCGCGGAAATTTGCGGTACACCCACGCCGGCCACGATGCGGGTGGTGCAGATCGAGCCCGGGCCGATGCCGACCTTGACCGCATCGGCGCCATGTTCGACCAGCGCCCGGGCGGCGGCTGCGGTGGCAATATTGCCGCCGATAACCTGCACTTGCGGGAAATTGGTCTTGACCCAGCGCACGCGGTCGAGCACGCCCTGGCTGTGGCCGTGGGCGGTATCTACCACGATCACATCGACGCCGGCTTCGGCCAGCAGCGTCACGCGCTCTTCGGTGCCTTCGCCGGTGCCGACAGCGGCGCCAACGAGCAGGCGGCCTTGATCGTCCTTGGCTGCGAACGGATGTTCGGAAGTCTTGATGATGTCCTTGACGGTAATCAGGCCCTTCAGGTGGAAGGCATCGTCAACGACCAGTACGCGCTCCAGCCGGTGTTCGTGCATCAGGCGGCGGGCTTCTTCGATCGATTCGCCTTCGCGTACCACCACGAGGCGTTCTTTCGGGGTCATGATCGCGGAAACCGGCAGATCCAGGCGCGATTCGAAACGCAGATCGCGGTTGGTCACGATGCCGACCACGAGACCGTTATCCACGACCGGCAAGCCGGAAATCTTGTGTTGATGGGTCAGCTGCAGCACATCGCGTACCAGCATGTGCGGGGCGATGGTGATCGGGTCTTTGACGATACCGGACTCATAACGCTTGACCTTGGATATTTCCAAAGCCTGAGCGCGGGCGGTCATGTTCTTGTGCACGATGCCGATGCCGCCTTCCTGGGCGATGGCAATGGCCAGACGCGCTTCGGTGACCGTGTCCATGGCGGACGAGAGCAGGGGCAGGTTGAGGCGGATGGTACGCGTGAGCTGGGTGGAGAGGGTTACATCGCGCGGCAGGACATTGGAGTGCGCCGGAACCAGCAGCACGTCGTCGAAGGTGAGGGCTTTTTGGATGACTCGCATGTCACGATCCTATGACGGCAAAGACGCATTATACCGAAAGATATGGGACAAGCCTATTGCACCAAGTAAGGGAAGTCGGCAAGTCGATGCGGAATCTTTATGCTGTGTGTTCTACGGCAGGCTGGATGAACTCAATGGCGATGAACTGGTCTACAATAGCTTTAATCTATCAAGTGAAGCGGAAATGCATTCCATGTTGCGTTGGCGCCTAGGTCATTTCATTCTTTCCCTGTTTTGCGCGGCCACGATCGGCTTTGCGCTTTATCTGCAAAATACTGAATTTCTCAGCCCGTGCCCGTTGTGCATTTTCCAGCGCGTGGGTTTTATTGTGACCGGCTTCCTGGCGCTGCTGGCCGCCTTGTTCCCGCTGCAGCGGCTGAACTGGTTCTGGCCCATGCTGATTACCGTTTCGGCAGGTGCAGGCGCTGCGGTTTCGCTGCGCCATGTGCAGATTCAATATTTTCTGGATCCCAAGCAGTTGGCTTCCTGCGGCCCCGGACTGGATTACCTGCTGCAAACCCAGCCTTGGTTGCAGGTGTTTCGCGATGTGCTTTCCGGGCATGGCGAGTGCGCCGTGATCGACTGGTCGCTGTTTGGTCTTTCCTTGCCGGTGCTGGCCCTGGGCGGTTTTACCTTGTTGATTACGGGAACCTGGTTGACCCGACGCTGGGAGTTGAAAAAATGACCCTGACCGAGTTGCGTTACATTGTTGCCGTGGCGCGCGAGCGCCATTTCGGCCGAGCTGCCAACAGCTGTTTTGTTTCCCAGCCCACGCTTTCCGTGGCGGTGAAGAAACTGGAGGACGAGCTTGGCGTGGCACTCTTCGAGCGCGCAGCCGGTGAAGTAACGCTGACGCCGACGGGCGAGCAGATTGTTTCCCAGGCGCAGCGCGTGCTGGAAGAAGCCCAGGTGGTGAAGCAGCTGGCGCAGCAGGGCAAGGATCCGCTGGCAGGCCCTTTGCGGCTGGGGGCGATTTATACGATCAGTCCGTATCTTTTGCCCTGGCTGATTCCGGCGCTGCGCTCGCTCGCCCCGCAGATGCAGGTGTTGCTGGAAGAAAACTACACCGCGCGCCTCTCGGAGATGCTCAAGCAAGGCGAGATCGATGTGGCGGTGCTGGCTGAGCCCTTTGGCGAGGCGGGGATTACCACCCAGGCGCTGTATGACGAGGATTTTGTGGTCGCTACGCCGATAGGTCATACCTGGGGCGAGCAGCAGGCGATCGATGTTGCGCAGCTTTCCGATGAAAACGTGCTGTTGCTGTCGCCCGGCAACTGCTTTCGCGACCAGGTCTTGCAAAGCTGCCCGGACCTGAACCGGGAAAGCCTGCCGCCAGGCAGCCTGCAGCGCACCTTGCAGGGCTCATCGCTGACCACGATCCGGCATATGGTCATGGGCGGGATCGGGGTTACGGTATTGCCGGCGACTTCGGTCACGCAGGCCGACGAGCAGATGCTGGTGATCCGCCCCTTTGTACCGCCGGCGCCGACGCGGCGCGTGATCCTGGCCTGGCGGCGCAATTTCCCGCGCTTGGCGGCTGTGGAAGTGGTGCGCCAGGCCGTGCTCAATTGCGGCATGCCGGCAGCGCACTTCATCGCCTAGGTTGCGCTGTTCCGGGCCCGGTCATTTTCCGTTTGTCTTGCTCAATGCAGGTGCTGTCTGGGGAATGTGCAGCGTAAAGCGGGTGCCTTGCCTGGGCTCGCTGTTCACGGTGATCGTTCCGCCCAGGATGTTGGTCGTGACATTATGGACAATGTGCAGGCCCAGCCCTGTGCCGCCCCGGCCCATCTTGGTCGTGAAGAAAGGGGTGAATATTTTGTCCTGCAATTCGGTTGCGATGCCGTTCCCGTCATCGCTGACAGTGATGTTGATCCATTCTGCTTCCGGTTGTTCGGCCTTGATCTGTATGGTGCCGTGATCGCGGTTTTCAAATCCGTGCAGGAGGGCATTGGATATCAGGTTGGTCAGTGCCTGACCCAGCGGACCGGGATAACTGTCGATCTCGACATTGTCCGGCACCTCGGTTGTTACCCGGTATGGGGTGTGCTTGAACGTGGGGCTGAGCGTAAGCAGCATTTCGTCGATCACGGATTTGAGGTTGAACGCGCGCCGCTGCGAGCTGGTCTGGTCGACGGAGACCTGCTTGAAGCTGTTGACGAGTTCGGCCGCACGCTTCAGGTTGCGACTGGCCAGTTCTGCCGCCAGCGAGACATCGCGTACGAAGGATTCCAGTTCGGAGCGGTGCAGCCCCTGCTTGATGCGTAACTCGATATCCCTGGATTGATCGCTCAGGATGGATGCCGCCATCAGGCCGTTGCCGATCGGGGTGTTGAGTTCGTGCGCGACGCCGGCCACCAGCCGTCCCAGTGCCGCCAGTTTTTCGGCTTGAACCAGATCGGACTGTGTCTGGCGCAGATGGGTAAGGGTTTGCATCAGTTCGCCATTGGTTTGAGCCAAGTCCAGTGTGCGTTGTTTGACGCGTTCTTCCAGCTCGATGGTCAGGTCGCGCAACTCGCGCTCCACCCGGCGCAGTTCGGTGACATCTTCCATCACGGTAATGCTGAGCGGGCGCTCGGTTTCTAATATCTGGCGCGAACTGATCAGGCAAAGCAGCTCCTGGCCATTCTTGTGGAAGAGGTGTGCTTCAAGGCGCGGACTGGCCAGCCTGGTACTTTCGCTGAAGATGGCGGCTTCCTCGCCCGATCGCCACAAGCCGATCTCCTGTCCGGTTTTACCCTTGACGGCTTCGCGCGCGTGGCCGAACTGCTGAACCCATGCGTCATTGACTTCGGCAATGGCATGATGGTTTTGCGGATCGCTGACCGCAATGGCGACGGGCGTATCGTTGAAAATGGCCAGAAACTTCTGTTCTCTCTCCTGCAATGTTTCGGCCATTTGTTCCAGATCGGTCGAAAGCCGGTTGAATTCGGTAATCGGGCCGCGGGGCCAGTGATCCGGGGCTTTGCCTCTGGCAACTTCATGGGCCTGTTCGATCAGCGCTTGCACCGGGCGGATCATGCGCCCGGCCCACCAGGGCGCGAGCAGCAGGGAGCCGATGACGGAGGCGACGAGCAGCGCACCCAGATCGGTCAGGGTGGAGCGCACCGCCGGGTTATCCAGTCCGGCAGGCATTTTTGCCAGGAAGATCCAGCCCATTCTGGATGAGCTGGCTTTGGCCGGATGGTAGCGCTTGCCCTGATAGGTAAAGGTATCCGGCAGGGGTTCGTTGGCCAGTGCGGTTTTTATCAGCGATAGATTTTTCAATGCGGCGCGGTCGGTTTCAGGCCGGCTTTCCGTATCCACCAGCACTTCGCCACGCTTGTTAAGCACCCAGGTGGAAAGGTTGGGGTCCCCCGCGGAATGCTGGGTGGCACTCAGGATATAGCTCACGGGAATTTCTGCGATCACCACCTGCTGTCCGTATGGCACCGCTACCGCAATTGTATTTTTCCCGGTCAGCGCGGAAGCGTAGTTATCGCTCCAGGCCGGTTTTCCGGTCTGCAGCGCGATCTGGTAAAGGGGCGAGGAGGCGAATTCAACATCAAAAATATTGACTCGCCAGACTTGTTTGTCCGGCGGGAGGCCGGTGGCGATGACGGCACCTTCCGGGCTGATGATGTAAAGGATTTCCAGCGCATCGTTCGAATCGACAAAATTGTCCATCACGGTGGAAAGCGACAGCCGGTTGGTGCCCGGAACAATGCGGCTGATCATGTGAACGCGTGCTTCCAGCCCGTCCAGCAACACATCCACCCGTGTGGCCAGTTCCTTGGCTTGATACGAGGCAGTATTGAGATTGGTCTTGGCGATCTGGGGCAGACGAATCAGCAGGATGATGCTGCCTGCCGTGCTCAAGGTGACCAGCATGGCAAAGATAAGCAGGAGGATCAGTGACGTGCGCAGGGGCTTGTCGGAGGCATGCCTCATGGTCATACCCGGTAGGTGTGGCGGCACCCTGAATAATAGATCGCCGGCAGGGCTTTTTCAGGAAGCCTTTCAGTTGTGTAGCTGGCAGGAATTTTGTGTTTGTTTTTGTTGAACTACATGAGCGTGTTTGGCTTGTTTGTTCAACACATTGATTTGTTAACGTTTTAATAAAATTAATTTACGGATATATGATGTTTTTTTGATTTTTTGTAGTTTGTGAAAAAATAACAATGTAGTCGACTAGATTTGTGTGGATTGCGGGCCTATCATTCACTCAACGGATCGGATAGATGATCCGGGTTAGCCCAAAGAGGCATTGCCTCGAATTGTTGAAGGAGTGAATATCATGATTACCCCGTTCCTGAGTTCTACCGAACTGACTTTTGCCGATGTGTCCGCTACCGAAGCCATCTACAACGAGGCCGGTATGAACAGCTACGGCGCCGTGATCGGCAAGGCCGCCCGCCGCGTGGCCGCCATGGCTCGTGTCGCCGAGCGCTCGTTTGCCCGTTTCCCGGAAGCCGTTCGCCCAGTTGCGTTCTGATTGACTGGTTTTTCTTGTCGTAAATGAAAACCGCCCACACCGGTGTGGTGTGAGCGGATGGGGCAGGGCAGTACCTTCCCTGATTGATTGCTAGCGTTTGGTCAGATCGTTCCAGATCTTGTCGAGCCGCTTGACCGATACCGGATACGGCGTGCGCAGCTCTTGCGCAAACAGGCCGATCCGCAATTCTTCCAGCATCCAGCGGAATGGCAGCAAAGGCGCCTGATTCCGCCCCTCGCGTTGCCACTTTTCCAGCTCCTTTTGCCAGCGTTCCCACAGCAGGATGACTTCGGTCGCACGTTGTGCATCGCGCGCCGGGTTGTTCACGCGCTTTTCCTGCCGCACGCGCATCGCTTTCAGGTAGACCGGCAGCCGCGGCAACTGCTCCCACGGTGTCGCGGACAGGAATCCCTTGTAGACCAACTTACCCAATTGTTCCTTGAGCTCATGCGTGATCGGTCCGCCTTTGCTGAGCGTGGGCAGCAGCGCCACGTATTCCGCAGTGGCTTCGGAAAGTACGCGCCAGGCCGCATCGCGCACCGACGGCAGGCGCACCTTGGCGCGCGATTTTTGCTCGTCGAAATCCTTCTTGTTGCGCGGCAGGTCGTCCTCGCCGATGAAGGCGCGGTCGCAGATGCAGCGCGTCAGGTCGTCGAGCAGATCGTCGCTGTTGGAAAGCACGCGCAGCTGGATCGCGAACTGGTTGAAGTTCGGGAACGACTTGGGCAGCTGCTTGATGTGCTCTTTTAGTTCGAACTGCAGCAGGCGCAGCACGCCTTGGCGGTGCGCTTCGAGCGCGGCGTGTTCGGTATCGAACAGGCGGATCGCCACGGCCTCGTCTTCGGGTACCAGTGCCGGGTAGCCGGTCATGGTCTGACCGTGGCGCTTGAGCGTGAGCCTGGCCGGCAGGTCGCCAAAATCCCATTTCACGATGCCGGTCTTCTCGATGCTGGCAGCCTCGTCCGCGCTGTCGCGGAAGGTAATCTGCGCCGCCTCCCCGAGCTGCGCGCGCAGGGCGACCAGATCGCGGCCGCTGGCGAGTTCCTGCCCGGCATCGTCGACGATGCGAAAATGCATTTTCAAGTGCGGTGGCAGGTCGTTCGGGTCGAAATCCTCGACCTGGATCGGCTGGCCGATACCGCGATTCACTGCCTGCGTCAGTTGCGGCAATAACGGAGCTTGACGGTCGGCGCGATCTAGTTCGGCGAGCATTTTGGTCACGAATTCCGGCACCGGCACGCACTGGCGGCGGATCGCCTTGGGTAGCGATTTGATCAGCACCGTGATCTTCTCGCGCAACAGGCCCGGCACCAGCCAGTCGAAGATCGCGTGGTTGACCCGGTTCAAGAGATGCAAGGGCAAGGTCGCGGTCACGCCATCGCGTGCATGGCCCGGTTCGAAGCGGTAAGTGAGGGCAATTTCGGCATCGTTGAGCTTGAAGGCTGCGGGATACAGGTCAGCGGTGACGCTGGCGGCGTTGTGCTGCATCAGGTCGTCGCGGGTCAGGAACAGCAGGCGTGGCGTGGCTTTTTCGGCCTCCTTGCGCCAGGACTCGAAGCCGGCGCCATTGACAATGTCAGCCGGGACGCGCGCATCGAAAAACGCGAACAGCGTTTCCTCGTCGACCAGCACATCCTGACGCCGCGCCTTGTGTTCGAGCTCCTCGACTTCGAGTAGCAGTTCCAGGTTGTGATCATTGAACTTTGCCTTGGTAACAAAGTTGAACTTCACCAAGCCTTCGCGGATGAATATCTCGCGCGCTTCTTTCGGGTTGATGCGGCCGTAGTGCACGCGCCGGCGGTTGACGATGGGCAGTCCGTAGAGCGTTACGCGCTCGGCGGCCATCACCTGCGCGCTGTCCTTTTCCCAGTGCGGGTCGAAATACTGGCGGCTGACCAGATGCGGTGCGAGCTTCTCCACCCATTCCGGTTCGATCGCCGCCACGCAGCGCGCGTAAAGCTTGCTGGTTTCCACGAGTTCGGCCGCGACGATCCACTTGGGGCGGGTTTTCTTCAGGCACGAGCCGGGAAACACCGAATACTTGATCCCGCGCGCGCCGAGGTATTCGTCGCTTTCTGGGTTCTTCATGCCGATATTGCCCAGAAGGCCGGTCAGCAGCGCCTTGTGGATCTGCTCGTAGGTGCCCGGTTTCTCGCTGACCTTGAACTCCATCTCGTCGACGATTTCGGCCAGTTGCCGGTGCAGGTCGCGCCACTCGCGCAGGCGCAGGAAGGACAGGAAGTGCTCGTGGCACAGGTTCACGAGCTGGCGGTTGCTGGTCTTGCCGGCTTCGGCCTGCTCGAAGAACTGCCACAGGTGCAGCCAGGACAGGAAATCCGACTTGTCGTCGGTGAACTTGGCCTGCATGCGATCGGCCGCTTCGCGCGCATCGAACGGGCGCTCGCGCGGGTCTTGCACCGATAGCCCGGAGGCGATGATCAGGATTTCCTTCAGGCAGTTCTCGTCGCGCCCGGCCAGCAGCATGCGACCGAGTTTCGGATCGACCGGCAGGCGCGCGAGCTGGCGGCCCAAGGGAGTGAGTTCGTTGGCCTCGTCGACCGCGCCGAGTTCATGCAACTGGGCATAGCCATCGCTGATCAGTCGGCCGGAAGGCGCTTCGATGAACGGGAACTGGTCGACGCGGCCGAGTTTCAGGGCCGCCATGCGCAGGATTACCGCAGCGAGGGACGAGCGCACGATTTCCGGGTCGGTAAATTCGGATCGGCCGGTGAAGTCCTGCTCCGAATACAGCCGCACGCACACGCCGGCGCTGACCCGGCCGCAGCGGCCGGCACGCTGGCGCGCCGACGCTTGCGAGATTTTTTCGACCAGCAGTTGTTCGACTTTGGCGCGCGCCGAGTAACGGTTCACGCGCGCCTGGCCCGAGTCGATCACATAGCGGATGCCGGGAACCGTGAGCGAAGTTTCCGCGACGTTGGTGGCGAGCACCACGCGCCGGCCGTTGCTCGGACGGAAGATGCGCTGCTGGTCCTCGTTGGAAAGCCGTGCGAACAGCGGCAGGATTTCCGCGCCCATCAACTTGGCCTTGCGCAATTCGTCCGTGGTTTCGCGAATCTCGCGCTCGCCCGGCAGGAACACCAGCACATCGCCTGCGCCATCCTTGCGCCAGAGTTCCTCCACGGCAGAGACCACGGCCTCTTCCATTTCCAGGTCCTGGTCGTCTTCGTCCTCGCTGCCTAATGGCTTGTAGCGCACTTCGACTGGATAGGTGCGGCCGGACACCTCGATCACCGGTGCTCCGGCAAAGTGATTCGAGAAGCGCTCGGCATCGATCGTGGCCGAGGTGACGATCACTTTCAGGTCGGGGCGGCGCGGCAGCAATTGCTTCAGGTAGCCGAGCAGGAAGTCGATGTTCAGGCTGCGTTCGTGCGCCTCGTCGATGATGATCGTGTCGTAGGCGTTCAGGTATTTGTCCGACAGCGTTTCGGCCAGCAAAATGCCGTCGGTCATCAGCTTGATGTAGCTGCTGGGCGAGGATTTGTCGGTAAAGCGCACCTTGAAGCCGACTGCGCTGCCCAGTTCGGTCTTGAGTTCCTGCGCGATACGGCTCGCGACCGAGCGTGCGGCCAGTCGCCGGGGCTGGGTGTGGCCGATCAGGCCGTGCACCCCGCGACCGAGCTCGAGGCAGATCTTGGGCAGCTGCGTGGTTTTGCCCGAACCGGTTTCGCCGCAGACGATCACGACCTGGTTCTTTTCGATGGCCGCTTTGAGTTCGTCGCGCTTCTGGCTGACGGGCAGGGCGTCGTCGTAGCTCGGCCGGGGCAGGGCGGCGCGGCGGGCGCTGGTGCGCGCCAGCGATTGCTCGATGCGCGCCGTGATATCTGCCAGGAGCTTTTCGACCGGCTGGTTGCGGCCCAAGCGCTCGCGGATCTGCTGCAGGTTGCGGCGCAGGATATGGCGGTCGGCACAGAGGCAATCGGCAATGCGGCGGGAAATTTCGGCCAGAGCTGGCGGGTTGGCGGACATTGGCAATCAGAGGCGTGTAAAGCGCGTGATTCTATCACGCGCTCGCTGTAGCCTTGCCTGCGTTCGGGCCTGCCGGCACGGCTTGGCCGGTTGCGGGTCGGCTGGCTTGCAGGCACAGGCTGACATCCAGCCCTGATGGTTCCCGGTTCTGGATGCTCAGGCTTGCGCCATGCAGTTGCGCGATTTTTTGCACGATGCTCAGCCCGAGGCCGGCGCCATCGCCTTGCTGCGGATGGATGCGGAAAAAGCGCTCCCGCAACCGGGGCAGCAGGGCCGGGTCGACGCCGGGACCGCTGTCGCAGACATGCACGCTGACCCGGTTTTCTTCCCGGGAGAGAGTGACCAGGATGTTGCCGTGCTCGGGGGTATAGCGGATCGCGTTGTCGATCAGGTTGCTGAACAGCAACTCCAGCAGGATCGCCTGCCCTTGAATCCAGACTTGCTGCTCGGCTTCAAAGGCCAGCTCCTGGTGTTTTTTCAGCGCGAGCGGTACGAGGGACGCAATGCATTCGCGCAGCAGCGCGTTCAGGTCCAGTGTTTCGAGCTCGATCGCCTGCTGGCTGTCGATGCGGGCTTGCGTCAGCAGCTGGCGGATCAGCCGGTCTCCGCGGTCGAGCGCACGCAGCATTTTTTTCAGGGATTGTTCCCGGCTTTCCGGATCCTGGCTGGCCAGCGCATTTTCGCCGTGGATGCGCAGCACCGCCAAGGGGGTGCGCAGTTCGTGCGCGGCCTCGTTGGTGAATTGTTTCTCGTGTTCCAGTGTTTCGGCCAGCGCCTTCATCAGGCGGTTGATCTCGTTGCTCAGCGGCAAGAGCTCCTTGACCGGTTTTTTCAGGACCAGCGGACTCAGGTTGGCAGGATGGCGTTCGCTGATGGCCTGGATCAGTTGGGTCAGTGGTTTTGTGCCGCGCGCGATCAGCCACCACAACAGGATCAGCAGAACGGGTAGGACGATGAGCAGCGGCAGCATGGTACGGCTGGCGATCTTGCCGGCCATTTCTTCGCGTACGTCGTCGCGGTCGGCCACGATCAGCCAGGTTTGGCGATCGGGGTTATGCAGGGTGAAACTGCGCCACCGGTGCTGATCGTGTTGAACATGACTGAAGCCGGCGGCGAGCGGAATCTGGGGGCGCTCGGGCGCGCTGGGCGAGCGCAACAGCAGCGTGCCACGGGTATCCAGGAGCTGGAAATACAGTTTGCGCTCGTAGGTGTGTCCCTGCTCCTGGGCTTCCTCGTCGTCATTCTCATGCTGTGCCGCAGCCGGGCTGGTGGCGTCCCACGGGTCGTAGATTTTTCCGTCTGCCGGCAAAGTGCCGATTTGGGACCGATAGGCATTCAGGAGCGGGTTGAGCACGCGTGCCGATTGAGCCAGTCGGGCATCGAACAGTTCCTCGCTCTCGTGCACGGCATCCAGATAGCCGAACAGGGCGCTGATGGACAGGCCGGCAGTGACGATCAGCAAGATGCTGGTGATCAGAAAGCGGCGGATGGAACCGGGGGCGGTCGATGGCATGGCTGATTTCCGGTGGGGAGCGTGAATCATGTTCGATTCCTGCGGGTTCTCGCAAGAAGAAACCGGTTCAGTCATCCTGAACCGAAATAGATTTCAGCGCCGCTCGATGATGTAACCCACACCCCGGATATTGCGGATGAGTTCGGGGTAGAGCTTCTTGCGCAGGTGGTGGATGTGGACTTCGATCGCGTTGCTTTCCACGCCTTCATCCCAGCCGTGCAGACTTTGCACCAGTTGTTCCTTGCTCAGTACCCGCCCGCTCTGGGTCAGCAACTCGTGCAGCAGTTTGTATTCATGCGGGGTCAGGCGGATTTCTTCCCCGTGATGGGTAACCTGCTGGGCATCGGGGTAGAGCACCAGATCGCCATATTCGATACTGGCCTGCGCGTGCCCCTTGCTGCGGCGGACTAGGGCGCGCAAGCGGGCATTGAGTTCTTCCGCCGCAAACGGTTTGACCAGGTAATCGTCGGCGCCGGCATCCAGACCGATGATGCGATCGTTCAGGGCATCGCGGGCGGTGAGGATCAGCACCGGCAGGGTGTGGCCCTCCCGGCGCAGTTTTCTCAGTAAGCTGATGCCGTCGATGTCCGGCAGGTTGAGATCGAGCACCATGGCTGAAAATTCATCGAATTTCAGGCTGTCCAGGACGGGCAGCCCCGTGGTCAGCCAGTCCGTGGTGTAGCCACTGTTGCGCAAGGCATCCACCATGCCGTCGCCCAGCATGACATCGTCTTCCACCAGCAGGATACGCATATTCGATTCTTTTCCGTGTTTGCAGGAGCCCGATCTGCACATTACAGATTGGCGAGTTTGCCTTCAATCTCTTTGCGCCGGCCCTGGTCGGCGAGTTCTCGCCCTGCCCGGGGTTGCGCTGCCAGTGCTTTGTTGAAGTATTGCTTCGCTTCGGCCTTTTTGCCTTGTTCCAGCAGGAAATCGGCATAGAAGTAGTTGGGATCAATGCCGTCCGGATTGATCGCCAGAGCCTGTTTCAGCATGCGTTCGGCTTGTTCCTTGTTGCCAAAACCAATCGGCCAGCCGGGAACCTGATAGTAGAGCGATCCCAGACTGGTGTAGGCCGAGCCATTCAGTGCGGTCGGGTTTTGCTTGATGGCCTGCTCCAGTTGCTGCTTGGCGCTTTTGACCAGGCTTAGTGCGCCCATGCCGCCTTTTGCGCCGGCCCAGCTGCTTTTGACAATGGCGGCCCAGATCAGCAGATCGGCCCGCTGGGGCGCGGTGGCACTGACCTGATCGGCTTCGCCGCTGAGTTTTTGCAGGCAGGATTCTTTACTTGCCGCCGGAACCTGATACTGGCAGATGGCCCACTGGTTCTGGATCGGATCAAGCAATTCGTCGGCCTGGCTGGTGGCGCAAGCGAGCAGGCTGAGGACAAACAGTATTTTTTTCATGTCAAATCTCCTGATGGTGGGCTGCGACATTGGATGAATTGCGCGCATGGCGGGCAATGATCGAGTGCTGCTTGGCCAATGCCCGGTCGACGAGACCCGGGAAGAGTCCGTTGAGTCTGGCGAAGAACGCCTCGGGCCAGCCCAGCCAGCGCCGGCGGGTTTCGCGGATCAAGGCATCGACGGCCTGGGCGGCGACGAAATCGGCGCTGTCGGTTTGGGTGCCGATTTCGGCATTGAGTGCGTAGGCTGCTTCCGAATTGAGGCGGGTACGGGTGGCTCTGGGGGCAAAATGCAGCACCTGGATGCCCGAGCCGTGCAGCTCCCGGTGCAGCGCTTCGCTGAAGCCGCGCAGGGCAAATTTGCTGGCGCAATACACGCTGTAGCCGGGATAGCCGATGGCGCCAAAGCTGGAGCCGATGTTCATGATCAGGCCCGGCTTGCGCATGCGCGGCAGCAGGGCGCGGGTCAGCAGAATCGGGGCTTCGACGTTGATGACGAGCTGCTCGTGGATCTGGCTTGGAAGCTGGTCTTCCAGCCAGGCAAACACATTACTGCCGGCGTTGTTGATCAGGATGTCTATTCCCCGGGTGACTTCCTGCGACTGGCCGAGCTGTTCCCTGTCCCTGGCGCTGGCAAGATCGGCCGGCAGGCAATGATGCCGATCCGGATATGGCAGTGCCGCCCGCAATTGCTCAAGTCGCGCCAGTTGGCGCCCCTGCAGCAGCAGGCTGGCGCCCTGATTGGCCAGTGCTTTGGCCAGCGCTTCGCCGATGCCGCCGCTGGCGCCGGTCAGCAAGACCACCTTGCCGGCGAGTTTCATGGCTGGGCCTCCAGCAAATCGTGCAGCATGTCGCCATACAGGCGGTACACCATATTGCTGGCATGAATGATGGCCTGCTGATCGGCGGGATCTTCGACCTTGTTCATCAGGGATTCGAAAAATTTCAGATGCTCCTGATCCAGCGTGCCGTGCGACGAAAGATAACTCATGGCTTCTGCCGGCAATCCCAGGCCGTTTTTCAGTTGTTCGGCCACGGTCAGCGCAATAGCGACACTGGTGCCTTCCAGAACGTGCACCATGCCGAAAAATCCCATCGGGTTGCCGCGCTGGACCTGGTCATAAAGAAACGCCACCATCAGCTCGATCGGCTGTCCGGGCTGGCCCCGGCGCACCGATTCGGCATCACCACCGCAGGCGGCGATATCGTTGAGTATCCATTCCTGATGCCCGTATTCTTCGGCGATGTATTCCGCAATCGCGCCGCGTACCCATTCGTAGTCCTGCCCCAGACGGGCGCCCGTGGCCATCAGCAGCGGAATCGTGTGGCGCACGTGGTAGTAGGCCTGCGTCAGGAAGGCGAGGTAGATGTCGCGGTCGATCTGCCCGTTGCGGCAGGCGGCGATCACCGGTGCGGCCAGCATGCGCTCGCGTGCCGGGGCGGTGGATGTGTGCAGGGTTTGGTAAAAACTCATGAAGCAGCTCCTTGGGCCAATTGATGGATGCGGGTCTGGAAAGTCTGGTAGATCAGGTCGCGCCGGGGCCGGCCATTGGGGGTCAAGAGGCCCGATGCCGTAGAAAGCGGCATATCCGGCACAAACCAGTGATGTACGCGGGCGTAATCGGGCAGGCGGTTATTGAGTTGGGCAATCTGTTCGGCGATGGGCTGCGTGTTGCCGGGTCGGGGCTGGATCAGTGCCACGTTCTGCGCCAGGCCGTCGCCGAAGATCACCAGGCGTGCAATAGACGGAAGCATCTCGGCTTCCGACTCGATCCACTCGGGCGAGAAATTGCGGCCAAACGCGGTGATCTGCACATTCTTCTTGCGGCCGGTGATATGCAAAAAGCCGTTTTCGTCGATTCTGCCCAGATCACCAGTCGCAATGGTTTGCGGTGGCGTGGCAGTCTCGGCCAGATAACCAAGCATGCAGGCGCCGCTGACCAGGATTTCGCCGTCCTCGGCGATCCGGACATCTAGGTGGGGCAGCGGGCGCCCCACGGTGCCGACGGCATCCTCACCGGGCGCGTTGAGCGCGACCACTGAGCCGCATTCCGAGAGCCCGTAGCCCTCAAAAACCGGCAGGCCGAGGGCGCGAGCGTGCTCGATCATATCCGGCGCCACTTTCCCGCCGCCCACGGCGACAAAGCGCAGAGATTCGGCGATGGAGGGCTGCTGGGTGCAGAGTGCGATCAGCAGCCGCATCAGTTCGGGAACCAGCACCAGGCTGTGTGGCCGATAAGTGAGCAGGGTGCGGGCAAGCTGTTCCGGATCGAGCTGGCTGGAGCCCTTGAAGCCGATCTCGGCCAGGCCAGGAATGCGGCTGCTGGCGCCCAGCATCAGCGGAACATAAAGCCCGGTGAGATTTTCCAGCAGGGTGCTCAAGGGCAACAGGGTCAGGTGTTCGGCCACGCCGGCCGGGGCAATCCGTTCGGCCAGGGAGGCGCAGGTGCGTTCGAGCTGCTCCAGGCTCAGGCAAACGCCCTTGGGCTGCCCGGTGGTGCCGGAGGTATAGGTGATCTTGGCTGTTCCGGCAGGCAGTGGCGGCACTCTTGCCGGTTGCAGGCGATACAGAGGATGCACAAGCCCGGGCACTTTTTCGGCGAGCGCGTCGGCGGGAGCGGGGCCGACCAGTGCGTCTGCGCCGCTGCTTTCCAGTAGCCATGCGTATTGCTGCGCGCTGAAAAATGTCGGGACAGGAATGACTACGATACCGGCCAGCGTGCACGCGAGATCGATCCGGGCCCATTCGAGCCCGTTATCCAGTTGCAGTGCCAGGCGGCTGATTTTGGCTGCGCTCAGGTGTTCGGCCAGCGCCCGGATCTGCTGCCAGAGTTCGGCGTAGGTCATGCTCTGACTGCTGTCGCGCAGGGCAATCTGGTCGGGTTGGCTGGCGGCAAGGTCGCGGAGTCGGCTGAAGAGCATGCTCATGATGCCTTCCTTGTTGCAGGCGCGGCCATGAGTGCCGGCATCGGTTCAAACAACGAGAGCAGCAGGCTGTTGCTGCTCAGGATCTGGCGCCCGCGCTTGAGATCACCCGCCATCACCCGCGGATGGCAGCGATAATAGTTGCCCCAGTCCGCCGCATCGTCGCCAACCTTGTCCGCGCGGGCTTCGATCAATTCGACAGGGTCCAGGCTCAGGTGGCGGAAGCTGTTGCGCAGCTTGGCGGTTCCGGTAAACACCACCCAGTCCAGCGCGTTCTGGCACAAGAGCTGGCACAGGGCGGCAAACATCAGTCGCCCGGCGCCCGGTGTATGTGCAGCCAGATTGCCGACCTCGATAATCGATTCCCGGCGTGTGGCTACGCCAAGCCGCTGTTTGAGCAGGTGTTCAACCGGCGAGTCGAGATATTGTTCGAGATAAAGGCGATTCTGCCCGGCCAGGTTCAATCCGCAGGCCGCGACCAATGCGCCGTCGGCCCGATAGAGACCGGCCAGCATGGGTAGGAAGTGGGGAATGCGCGCCGTAAATTCGCGCTGATAGGCCTTCTGGATAAAGGTGCGAAGCTCGGCTTCCTGCTGTGCGCTGCTGGCCAGCATCAGGCGATAGGGCGCGCGGACATCTGCAGTCATAACAATCTCCCTGAAACGTTATCTGCAGACTAGCGGGTCGGGCTTAAGGAAGAATTAAGGTGTTTGGGCGGGGTGGATGTGAAAAAGCCCTCAGGCAAGGATGCTTGAGGGCTTTATTTGATTCTGTGGCGGAGCGGACGGGACTCGAACCCGCGACCCCCGGCGTGACAGGCCGGTATTCTAACCAACTGAACTACCGCTCCGCAGCGGTTTTTTTGAAACTGGTGGGTGGTGACGGGATCGAACCGCCGACATTCTGCTTGTAAGGCAGACGCTCTACCAACTGAGCTAACCACCCGCTTCCTGCTAAAAACCCTGAGTAAACACCACTCAGGGTTTTGAA
>Ga0316613_10000563_pt1 | contig 29104 bp, 30 predicted proteins | sample OWC_soil_day10_C_2_FD_207647 | JGI IMG/M metagenome (GOLD analysis project Ga0316613, IMG submission 207647) | Wetland soil microbial communities from Old Woman Creek delta, Ohio, United States - OWC_soil_day10_CT_b | ecosystem: Environmental > Terrestrial > Soil > Wetlands | place: USA: Ohio...
ATCCACACCCACAAATATGAACTTTCTAAAGATGTATCTATCGCCACCTATGGCTACGTCGTTACTGCTCATAAAAGTCAAGGCAGCCAATGGGAAAAAGTTTTTATCCATCAAGACGCTTTCAAAAATAATCCGCGATGGCTCTATACAGCAGTCACTCGTGCAGAAAAAGAGATTACAATCACCGACGAATCAAGTTCCTACAAAAGAACATGGGATCAGATCACGAAAGCTGCAAGTGATATATACTAAGGGGTTGTTGCATCTGTGAAAGTGATGCAGCGTAAATAGCTATTAGTAGCGGAGTATCATTGGTTTGGTTGATTTTATACGTGAGTATATCAAATAGGTAAGGTTTGATATACTCACGTTTCCCTGCTCCACACAGTTCGTGAGGTATCACGCCAGTCGGATGCTTAAAGTGAGCCTTTTAAAGGCTACCCAATCACTCAACTCATCAAGATGTTTCCCAGCATTACCACAGGGGGTTACTGCCAATGCCTAAGCTTTTCAATTAGGAACGTGTCGCACTGTATGTTTGCTCATACTTCGGTTTGAGCATTTTTTATTGTAGGGGTGTCGCGGAGTCGAGAAGATTCGTGTAAAAGGGTGTATTTTCACACGAATCTGTAAACAAATACACGAAATGTAGAGAGTTTCGTGTATTTATATGGAATATTATAGTAAAATGGCATACCTTATGAATAAGTTAATATCAATTGAGCTACTGAGCATATAATTATATGTTTAAGATTTCGATTTCAACAGAAGGCGAGATAACCACTTCAAGCCAAGCACAGCGCAAAATAAGACAGTTTAAAGGTAAGAGCATAATTGATTTTCCATCGAAAGATGTCGTACTAGATATTGAAACAACTGGGTTGGACCCATCATATGATGAGAAAATTGAACTATCAGCTATCCGAGTTGTAGATAATGTTCAAGTTGATAGTTTTAGTAGTTTAGTAAAACCTATAAATCCAATCGGTGATTTCATTACAGGGCTAACGGGCATAACAAATTATATGGTTTCAAAAGCTCCAAGCATTGAAGATATACTACCGCAGTTTTGTGAATATGTTGGTGGGAATATAATAGTTGGTCACAACGTGAACTTCGATATCAACTTCATATATGATAATTTAATGGAATGCTCAAATAAGGCATTTGAGAATGAATTTATAGATTTGCTTAGAATAGCTAGGAAGACCCTACCAGAATTAAAAAATCACAAACTTAAATTTAAAATGACAAAGGAGGTGCCGATTCGGTACCTACTTTTATTTTTTCTGATCCTAGATTATGCAATTGAGACATTTTCATATTTCTGAATCATTGAAAAATCTAGGCTCATAAAGGGCATAAAAAGGACTTCACCCCTAACTTTGCCGAATTTATCAAGTGACCAAACAATCAAAACCAGCAAAAGTGGAGGTTGAAGTCACTATGTATATTCGGCAAAACCCGCTATTTTCCTTCGATACCTTAATGAAATATGAGCCACAAACGCGATTAAGTATGGTGTTCAACGAAATAAATGTTTACCCCGTGATAAGAGAGCTACCGGTGAAATCAGCTCAAGGGCCGAAAGGATATAGCTTTGTAGCTCTTTTAAGAGCCGATATTGCCAAACAAGTATGCGGGATTCCAACAGTCACCCGTCTACTGGAACGGTAACTACAGATTTAATATTTCGTTATGACTGTGGTTTTACTGTTACTGGGAAAATACCTTCATTGGCGACTTTTAGCCGATTTTTCACCATGGTAAGTAATCTAGATGCATTATCTCCATTATTTGCTAATTTAGTGAAACAAGCTACTAAGTTACAACTCATATCTGGAGATATAGTTGCAATCGATGCAAGTGCTATTAAGGCTTATGAAAAAACGATTCCAAGAAAAAATGTTATTAATGATGGAAATTATGCTAACTGGGGTGCTAAGCTAGATACAAACGGAAATCAACATACATGGTTTGGCTATAAATTGCATCTTGCGGTAGATACGGCAAGTGAATTGCCGTTAGCCGTTACCGTAACTCCGGCCAGTCAAACGATGTAACGCAGGCTGTTCCATTAATTGATGCCTTACCTTGTAAGCCTAAGTATTATTGCATGGATTCAGGCTATGATACCCAAGCCATGTACAAAGAGGTAATAAGTCGTTCAGCGCAACCCATTATCCCGCTCAATCGCCGAGGCGAAAAAATACCACCAGAAGGATTGGATGAAAACAGGAATCCAGTTTGCTCTATGGGCTACTCCATGGTCTACTGGGGCTGTGATGCGAAGAATGGCATTCTGAAGTTTCGTTGTCCACACATATGCGGAAAAGTAAATTGCCCTAATGGAAGTGCTTGGTGTTCCGATTCAAACTACGGCTTGGTTGTAAAGAAAAAAGTAAATGAAGATTCCCGAAGCTTCTGCACTCCTCATCGTGGAACGCGGGAATGGGAGAAACTTTATAATAAACGAACTTCAGTTGAACGGACATTTTCACGGCTTAAAGAATATCTAGGTGCTAATTTAATACGGGTTAGAGGCATTAAAAAGGTCACTGCCCATTTGCTGTTATGCTGTATTGGATTAATTGCTTGAACTCTCGCAGTTAACAGTAGAAAAAAACAAGTCGCTTAGATTTTTTAAACTCAGCAAGCATACATAGGATACGTCTATCCTTTTTTAGAAAAAATAATACATTTATATCCAATTATAAAATGAATTATCATTTAAAAAAAATGAAAGCTGGCTTTTTAGATAATATTCCTTTGTGGATAACTTGAAAGAGAATTATGAAATTCTCTCAATTATTTAAATCCTCGTTAACCGATGCCAACGGTTCACTTCTACCGATGAATCAGCAGCTTAACCAATTAGCTATCGGCTATGCCAATGCTGCTAAAGCAGGAGAAGAGGACTCTTTGACTGTGTTTGATGGGGATAGGGTGATTGTTAGTTTGCTGGATATTATAAAACAAATGCCAATTGACTGAAATAAGATGGTCGTGCTATTATCGTAGTAAAGATAAACAAAACATAAACAAACATAAACTAATTTATATGTTGAATTAGTTGGTTAACGATCAATTTAATTAGAGGAATATTGTTGACCTGTCTATAGCTTTATGGTTTATAATCAAAAATAGTATTAGGAGTTAAAAGATGAGCATGTTTGTAGGAAATAGGGTTATTAACAAAAATAGTATGGGAATTGTTGCTGATCAATCTCTCAAAGCTGTGGTTCGGATGAAGTGGTTTTTGAATTATTTTCCTTATGATGGGGAAAGACTGCAAGGTGATTGTTGTTGTATACCATCGGACAAATAGCGAAGAAGTTTCGCCTTTCACGCACAACACTTCTGTATTACGATTCTATCGGACTTTTAAAGAATTCAGAGCGAACGTCGTCCGGGTATCGACTCTATTCTGAGTCCGACTGCCAGCTTCTCGAAAGAATCTGCAGCTATCGCGAAACTGGAATGCCTTTGAAAAGTATCAAGGAACTGCTGTCTGGTTCTCAAAGTACAATTGTGTCTCTTTTGGAAAGGAGAATCTACGACCTAAACAAATCTATCGAGACTTTGCGTGAACAACAAAAAGGGATTGTCAGGTTGTTGCTGGATTTTCACGTGCGAGAGCGAAAAACATTAGTTGGCAATGATGCGTGGGATGGAATTTTTAGTGCCGCAGGATTTAGTCTTTACGATCAATGGCAATGGCACCGGGAATTTGAGATGATGTCTCCAGAACAGCACCAGTTGTTTTTGCAATCGGCCGGGGTATCACCAGAGGAAATTGACAAAATAAAGGTTTGGGCGCAAAATGATTTTGAAATCGTAAATAATTTCTCTTGGGGCCGCTCGAAAAATAACCATATGTTGATAATGACACTAAGCTTGTTGTTGTTATTGAGGGATTGTAGTACTAATGTTCTAATGGAGTCAGCGCCAAAGCAAGTAACTGAAGTAGCCGATATGTTCGGTTTTTCGGTAAAGTTAAGCAGTAAAATTTCTCGTATTGCTGATGGTTGGGCAGCTCATCAGGATATTGTTTGCTTATTAGGTGGCGGTGACAAAATTGTGGCAACAACCATGGCGATAACTCAAAAACCGTGGTTGCAAAAAATCAACCCGGACATTAATGAGGCGGCGATCGTATTCGGCTCTGCTAATAGTCACGCTAATACTAATGTGGAGGAGTTAATAAAATGTAAACCGGACGTGGTTTTTGTATCAAATAGTAATAAAGACGTTGATATCATTAGACAAGCTAATATCCCTGTAGTTCAATTGTCAGTTACTGATTTTAACAGCTTGAAAAACTGTGTCAGAATTACGGCAACTGTGTTGGGGGGGGCAGCGCTTGAACAAGCTGAGAAATATATTCGCTATCTGGACGAGAAACAGACCAAAATAACCAATATCACTGCTCAAATACAGCTGCAACAAAAACCACGGGTACTGCATATTGCCGGACTTAATCCCCTGCTCATAGATGGTGCCGATACGATTATCGATGATTGGATCAATATTGCCGGCGGTGTCAATGTCGCTACTGTAAGCGGTAACTTGCAGGCAGTGACGAGGGAACAAGTTATCCATTGGAACCCTGATGTGATTGTTATAGCCGAGGAAGCTTCTGACCGACAAATTATCAAGGAGCTGGAGCAGGATGAAGTTTGGCGACAGATCGCTGCAGTAAAGAACAAGCGGGTGTATGTCAATCCCAAAGGGGTATTTTCCTGGGATCGTTATGGCGCGGAGGAAGCGTTGCAAATACAATGGGCGGCTAAAGTTTTTCAGCCCGATTATTTTAAAGATGATTTAGGGCCGGAAGTAAAATGGTTTTTCAAAGAATTTTACCATTATGAATTAGCTGACCATGAAGTAATACAAATCCTTGGCGATGAAGCGATATGATTAAGAGCGAAAAGGGTAAAGTTAATAAGTATTTATATTTGGAGGGAACTTATATTTTATGAAACACAACAAGTTATTGGCAGCGTTGATAGTATCTTCTATAATCAGTGGCGGCACAGTGTTGCCAGTACTGGCTCAAGAAAGCGGGACGGAAAATACGACTGTACTTAGTGATGTTCTGGTAACAGGCAAAAAAAATGCAATGATCGATCCGGTAAGTGATCGTTTGGCTATTCCAGAAAGCAGCAAGATAGCAACGGAGACCTTCACCCAGGAAGACATCGAAAAAATGCATCCTAAAGATATATTAGAACTCATTCAAAACGGGATGGGGCTTAATGTCATACGCTATGGTGCTAAAGGCTATGTTAAAGTCGAGACGCGCGGTGGTGATGAAATTGGTTATATCATCGATGGCGTCTGGCTGCCAGAAACCCAAGCCTCGCGTATGCTCATGAATTTGCCGGTTGACATGATCGAATCGATCACTTTTTGCCGTGACGCGTCGATCTTGACGATGGGACCAGTAGCTTCTTTCGCGCAAACTAGCGTTAAGTCTGGTGCCCCTAGTCAGGGTTATATTATCATTACGACTATGACGCCTACCAAGTCGGTTGACAAGTACAAAGTGAGCTACGGAACTTTCAATGCAGAAAAAGCAAGCTATGTGCATGGTGATAAGATCTCTGATACAGGTTATTATGCGTTGGGCTATGCGAAAGATAAGACCGACGGCATGGCTGGCTGGAATAACAGCCAGAACCTGAATACATATTTATTTAAAATCGGGGATAAAGGCAAGGACTGGATTGCCAATATGACACTGCTGTACAATGAGGGCGATGTCCACAATAAAGCATATTTTAACTCGGTAGCAGATTCCAATGCTCTCAATATAACTTCTGGAAATAAATTGGCCCTTGGAGGATTTTTGCCGATCAAGACGACAGTATTGGCGATGAATGCGGCAAAAAAATGGGATGAGCATAATACAACTGACTTTAGTTTCGGCTGGAGTCGTGTAGATTCATATCGATGGGCACTCAATGGAGACCCGATTACAAAGAAAACTGGCGGCTTCTATGAAAGGGATTATTTGCGGCAAGTGAATCTGGGGCATACGCTGGATTATGGACGGGATAAGCTGAAATTCGGCACACAACTTATGTGGTATAGTGCACCGACCGGGATGGGCGCATACGGCGGCTGTCCACGTGCGGAAGAACTGTATGGCTTCTATCTGTACGGGGAAAGAAAAGCTACAGATAAAATGACACTCGATGCTTCGGCCAGGCTTGATAAAAAACATATTACCTCAGGGATTGGTAAATATTTGGATGGTTCAGCCTCAATAGTGTATGATAAGGTTTTTGGAGACATGTGGGAAGGGAATTCCCTCAGCACATCAGTAGGTGCAGCTTATCAGATCAACAAAGTCTATAAAGCAACGGCGCGTTTGGGTTATTCTCAACAGGCAGATAATGACTTTGCCCTTGTAGCAAACAATACAAAACTGGGCGATGAAAAGCGTATGAAATATGAAACTGGTGTAGAAGGCAATTATAGTAAAGCGCTGAATGTCTCGTTGACAACCTTTTATTATAATATCGATAATGCTCGGGTTGCTACAGGCAGCACTTATTATGAGGCTTGGGATACATCTAAACTCTACCCAGTTTACAGTTATACTGCCAGAGATTTGCAGCGTAGAGGTTTTGAATTGGGCTTCCATGGCGATTTAACCGATTACTTCGGCTATAAAGTGAAATACGCTTATTTTCATTCAAGTGATTCCTTGGATAATAGCCGCACGCCGCATAACCTTTATAATATAGAGCTAAATTATAAAAACAAGGATATATCGGCTAATCTGATGCTGCATCATAACAGTCAATATCAAGGTACAAGCAGTGGCGTAAATGCAGGTAGCGGTACAGACTTTGCTATGACTAAAGTCACTACCATTGATATCAACATCAACAAGGAATTGAATACAAATACCACCCTTACCCTGTTCGGCAACAATATTACCGACCAGCGCTATGCTACAGGCATGTACGTGTATGATACCGGAGCTACCTACGGTGTTCAGATCAGCAAAAAATTCTAATTCTATGTTGACATTGTAAAATATAAAAATGAATAAAGCTACTCAGCCCAACCGTTAATCATGATGGTTGGGCTCAGTAGCATAATAAAGGATTGAACTGGCAAATTTGACGGGCAAGCGCCTTATGCAGCTGTAATCAGCGATTTAACTTACGTAAGAGTAAAAAAATATTAAAATAGAACACAGTGGCAGAAAGGATGTGGCGTTATGTCATATAAAAGTGTATATAGGAAAAGCTTTATTTTTGCAACATTACTTTTATTGATTTTGGCTTTAGCTGGTTGCGGCGGTAAACAGGTAGCAAGAGATCAAGAGAAAGTTGTTATAACTGATTCTGCCAAAGTCGAGATTGAAATTCCCGCTAAAATTGAACGTATTGCAGATTCTTGGCCGGCTCATAATGAAGTACTGACGATGCTTGGGGCGGGTGATAAAATAAAAGCTACTGTAGATATAAAAGGTGGGAAGTCGTGGCTTTATATTGTAAATCCGGCGATAAAGGATGCGCAAATTGTGTTCACACCCAATGACGTGAATATCGAGGAACTGATGAAGATAAAACCGGACATTGTATTTACTTCGATAAACAATGTAGTTGCTAGCAAATTGAAAGAGGCAGGGATACCAGTTGTGCAATTGTTTTTTACTGATTTTGCGGGACTCAAGGATTGCTTTCGGACAACCGGTACGATTTTGGGCCCTGCGGCCAAGGCGAAAGCCGATGCTTATATTGCTTATTTAGATGAAAAAATAGCTAAAATCAAGGTTGTTACCGACCAGATTCCACAAGAACAACGGCCTAAAGTCTTGCATATCAATTCTTGGGATCCATTGCTCATCGATGGAACAACTACAATCATTGACAATTGGATTGAAATTGCTGGAGGAAGGAATGCCGCGGTTGATGTTAAAGGCAATATGAAATCAGTAACAATGGAAAAAGTTATGGTTTGGAACCCTGATGTTATCATCGTGAGCAGCAATGCCTTGCCTATTGAGGCGGATGGTACTCGCAATATACAGATGATTATGGATAATCCTGTTTGGCAGGGCATCAAGGCGATTCAAAATAAAAAAGTTTATGCAAATCCTGACGGGGCCTTTTTGTGGGATCGCTATGGGGCAGAAGAGGTACTGCAAATTCAATGGGCAGCTAAAACATTGTATCCTGAGCAATTTCAGGATATAGATATTGTCAAGGAAACACGGTATTTTTATAAGACCTTTATGAATTATGATCTTTCGGAAGCTGAGGCAAATCGCATTATTTCTGGGAAAAATCCGGAGTAATAGGCTTTGTTTGCTAAGAATTTCCGTTAGGATTATTTGAAAATATAAATAAGTGGGGAGTAAAGTGATGACATGGATCCGATATTCTGAGGATATAGTAAAATTGATAGCCTTATTGATCGTTTTACTTGCCGTTTTTTTTATATCTTTTATGGTGGGGCGTTATCCTATTGCTCCGAATACAGTTTTGGAGATATTAACTGCGAAAATTATGCATATCACGCCGTTTTGGACACCGAACATGGAGATTGTCATGTTTCAGATCCGCTTACCACGGATTATTGCGGCTATGCTCGTCGGCGCAGCGTTATCTGCAGCTGGCGCAGCCTATCAAGGGATGTTTCGCAATCCAATGGTTTCGCCAGACATTTTAGGCGTGACGGCGGGAGCAAGTTTTGGTGCTGCCATAGCCATCCTTTTGTCATGGCCAGCGTTTGGTATCCAGCTTTCTGCCTACATATTTGGACTTATTGCCGTATTGCTGACTTACGGCATTGCGACGTGGTTGGGCAAACGCGGCGATATGGTTTTAAGGATGATTTTATCGGGGATTATCATGGGTATGCTTTTTACTTCGTTTGTATCCTTGACGAAATTTGTGGCTGATCCCGAAAATACTTTGCCGGCAATTACCTATTGGCTGCTTGGCAGTTTGGCTTCGGCCAGTGGTGAATCGGTATATATTACAGCAATACCTATTTTATTGGGACTGATGCTACTCCAGGCACTGCGCTGGAACCTAAATGTCATATCGTTTGGCGATGAAGAAGCCAAAGCATTAGGCGTAAATACTGGTAGACTACGTTTTTTTGTTATTTTAGCGGCAACACTGATTACATCAGCTGCAGTTTCTATAAGCGGTATTATTGGTATGGTTGGTCTGGTGGTACCACATTTATCGAGGATAATTGTTGGACCGAATTATAAAATCTTATTACCGGCATCGGCTGTTATGGGGGCCAGTTCCAAATTGGAAGATCGGATGAAGTAATCAATCCGACCTACATAAAAAATACATACCATGTCAATGTGCAGATCATAAGGCCGAAACTCGAAAATGGTACGGAAGCTGTAATCTGTGTACCAGTTAAGGAGTAGGATTTTGGGAAAAATTTTTAGTGAGGACAAAAGACTTGTGCCGGTTTAAGATAAATTTGATCTGGGCTGAAGGGCTTAATTAGGATATTCAAACTTTATTATAATTAATTGGAGGATTTTTTTTATGGACTTTATTCTTCAGGGATTCGCTTTTTTTCAAAAGGGCGGTTTCGTGATGTACATTCTTTTGCTATGTTCGATTTTCGTTGTAGCTATCGCTATGGAGCGATTTTTGTATTTTCGCCAGGCTGATTCAGGACGGAAATTTGCCGAAAACTATTGCGATGCGCTCAGCAATGAGCGTTGGCAGGAGGGCAGGCAAATGGCGGCAACGACATCAGGTGATCTCGCTAGAATTCTTGAAGTCGCCATGCAGAAGGCTGGCAAAGATGCCAAAGCCATTATGGGTTTGGCTGAGGTCCAGTCTGGTGTTGCTCTGGCGAAATTTCGTAGTCGTCTTTATTATCTGAACGTAATCGTAACTATGGCGCCGCTGTTGGGGCTCTTAGGCACGATCAGTGGCATGATTTCTGCCTTCGGCATTTTCAATTTACAGGCCGGTCAACCGATGGCAATTACCGGTGGCATTGGCGAAGCCCTGATTGCGACGGCTACGGGGCTTTGTGTTGCCATTATTTCCATGGCTGTACATGCTTACTTTATTCAACGGCTCGATCATATCGTAACCGATATGGAACAATGCTTTTCTTCAATGGAAAATCAAGTCGAGCGGGGTGCTGCCAATGAGATTGCGTGATCGCCGTTCCTTCGAAAAACCGGAAATCATGATCATTCCGATGATTGATATTATGTTCTTTCTGTTGGTGTTTTTTATGTTAAGCACATTATATATGGTTGATCTAAAGACACTGGTGATTAATATGCCAACGGCAAAACATGCGGAATCTCAGCTCAATACGACATTTCTGGTGACCATAAAAGAAGATGGTACTTTATGGCTCGAAGATAAGCTCATTATGGAAAAGGAATTATTGCTACAGGCCAAGATCGAAAATGATAAAAATCCAAAATTTTCTATGGTTATTCGCGCCGAAAAAGGTCTAACGTATGGTAATGTCATAACATTTCTTGATCATCTCAAAGCGGTGGGCATCACACGTTTTGGCTTGGCTGCCGATGGTGAGGTGAAAAACTAAATGAACCAAGATAAAAATGAACGCATTGGCTGGGGCCTTTCGATTCTTTTGCATCTTATCTTGTTCATTGTTTTGGCGGTGGGTGGTTTTTTTAACTATTTAGAACAGCAGAAAACGCCATCGATGGTTGATGTCATCTACTCAGTTGCTAGCGGTAGCGGTAGTGCTAGCGGTAGTGTTAGCAGTGACAGCCCGACTCCTGCTTCGGATATAGCCTTGTCTAAACCCGAGCAATCAACAACGCAACCGGAGGAGCAAAAAATAACGCCATCTGACAGCAAGCAGAAAGAAAGGCCGTCGCAAACGGCTACAACAGTTTCTAAAACTGGTTCTAATAGCAGTAACGGCGAAAGCGATGGTGCTGGCAAGGGGCAGAGCAGCACCACCGCTGATGGCATAAAAGGCAACAGCCAAAGTGGCGGCGATTCAGATGGGGGAGTTAACTTAGAACCGGCAACACCGCCGCATGTGCTCAGTCGTACAAATCCGGCTTATCCGGAAGAAGTACGTCGACAGGGCATAAACGGCTCCGTGAGCATTCGGGCTGTTATCGGTAAGGATGGCAGCATAGAAGCGACCAGTATCACTGCTTCTTCTGGTTCAGCTGCTTTGGATCAGGCGGCTTTAATGGCTTTTCATCAGTGGTCCTTTGCCCCAGCTAAAAACGCCCAAGGAAGATCCGTTCGCTGCTATGTATCACAAAGATTTTCATTCCATTTAGATTAATTAGAGATCTTTAGGCGTTTAATAATCTGAGTAGATTAAGTTGAGTAGTCGCACCATAACCAAGAAAACTGTCCAGTTAAGTTCATTAACAGGGAAGAGGAAATGAAGATTATAAGAACTTGGCCATCTCTTTTAAATATGGAGTAATATATTGGAAAAAAGCTTTAGAAAATATTGTAATAATAAAAACAATGTGTTATTATGTAAAGGCTGATTGACGAGACGCAATAACATGGCCCAGTAGTTTAGCGGTTAGAATGCCGCCCTGTCACGGCGGAGGTCGTCGGTTCAAATCCGATCTGGGTCGCCATTATTCCTGGATAGCTCAGTTGGTAGAGCAATCGGCTGTTAACCGATCGGTCGTAGGTTCGAGTCCTACTCCAGGAGCCATTATCTTGCCTCGGTAGCTCAGTCGGTAGAGCAGAGGACTGAAAATCCTCGTGTCGGCAGTTCGATTCTGCCCTGAGGCACCATTTATCAAGCGGCGGCATAGCCAAGTGGTAAGGCAGAGGTCTGCAAAACCTCTATTCCCCAGTTCAAATCTGGGTGCCGCCTCCAATTAGTTAAGCTTTAAAATATGCGAGGGTGGCGGAATCGGCAGACGCACCGGACTTAAAATCCGGAGAATGGTAACGTTCGTGAGGGTTCAAGTCCCTCCCTTCGCACCAAACAGGGGTGTAGCTCAATTGGTAGAGTACCGGTCTCCAAAACCGTCGGTTGAAAGTTCGAGTCTTTCTACCCCTGCCACAAGGAATTTTGACCCACAGAGAATTATTTCTGTGGCTTTTTGCGTATTCTATATTGAAGCGTTAATGTATTTTATCAATAAGAACCTCATCCTACTGTGCGCAAGTGTTGTAGTTGAAATATATTATAAGGACGGTAAAAAAGATATGAAAATATTTACTCATTGCGATGTTGAAGAAAGTAAGATGTTATATAGATGGCAAATTTTCTCTAATGGTATGAAACATATAGCATGTCATTGCCCAAAGTGTAACCAGTTTATTGACTATGCCCCAAAGTCTAAACCTTATATCGATTTAGTGAACGGAATATATTTAACAGCAATAAAAGAAAGGCAGCAATTAACCGCTAATCAAGAAACTCAGAAGACATTGATTAACAGTCACACTTGCAAGAAATGTAATCTTCCTAAAGAACAAAACATTTATGAGTGGAAAGAAATGAAAGACGGTAAGATCGGGATCAAGGGAATCTGTGGTGGTTGTGGTAAGTACATAGGGTACGTTCCAGTGACTAAACAATATAAAGACTTAGCAAATAAGGGGAGTATGAGCATCCGTGTCACCAGGGGCAAAGTAGAGGTTAGTTCGAATTTGGATTAATGTGCAAATATTCCTTGCTTCATAATATGATCTATAAAAAAGCACTGCTAATATTATCGTTTGATAATGCTAGTGGTGCTTTATTTGTTATATTGGGCGGGTCTATTATTTGCGTTTCATAGTACGGATCATCGTCTTGCTTTCTTGGCTTACGCGTAGGGATTCGGTGATTTTTTGTAGAGCTTTATTATAGGTGAAGTCATCCAGCGTAGTTTTCTGTAAATAAGATAAAGTTTTTCTAGAAAATTTAATAAAACAGATGGAAATCGTCCATGCCACTGCCATTTTGACGTAATAGCCCTCGTGCTTCACGCCATCCAAAAGTATCAGCACTCGATCAATATATTCGTCTTCAATATAAAAACTCAGTAGCATGATGATACCAAAGCGCAATTGAAATTCTTCTCGTGATAGCAGATAAGGCTGTAAAAATTCCCAAATCAGTGACTTATGTTTTTTAGTGATTTTCAAGCTGTTGCAAAAACTGTCACAGACACCCCAGTTGTTGATTTTGGGTACAAAATTGGCGACATAACTAAGAATTTCTCTAATATCTCCTTTGACGTAGCCGATCACCAGACCTTGCAACATAATTTCTTCGTTATAATCATCTTGTGCCGTCGCTATATAGGTTTGCCAATCACTTTTGGCAAGTTCTTGTGCAAGTTTCCTTAAATGGGGAAGCCTCACGCCCAAAATATTGTCTGTACCTGGAACCAGTTTACTGTGAAATTGTCGGTATTGCTCGTCTGCCAGTTCAAGCAGGCGTTCTCTTATCTTCTTTTGCATTGAATCCTCCATTTTTGTTTGTGAAAATATGCTTACCAACTTTCTTAATTTTTAAGGGCATTTTTTTCAGCCTCGAATTCTTGAATCCATTCTTTAATAATGTCAGGATCAGTTTTTTTAGTTTTCTTTATAATTTCGTCTACAGATAGTCCAGACAAATATCTCTTTTTGACGCTTGTTTTTTGAACACGAAGTCTATTTGCACACTTAGTGCAACGATTATTCCATCTTGTTTTATTGCTGTCATCGCTAATATCATACCAATCACTACAGATAGGGCATTGCTTAATCTTTTGTTGCCCGGTGACGTACCGGAAAAATTGAAACCACATTAAAGCAAGAAGTGATGATGGACGGAAATATTGTTTAAGGTCGTTTTTTTCATCAAAAAGCAGACAAGGTACTATGGGGTATTCTTTTAGCTGATAGTTGATTATTTGCTGAACATCGAATTTTACGACGAGAGAATCTTCGCCAGACGTAAACTCTCCACGAGGTAATTCACCTCGGTTTTGCAACAGTTGCTTATATTTCTCAAAACCAGGAGAATTAAGATTTTTACATGTGCGAGCGATAGCAGAGTCACTCTTCTTGAGTGCACGACTTTGCCACATATCTAAAAAAGTATTCATGAGCAGACTCTGCGTAGCCCAAAATGAACAGGATTCGCGGGGAGTGTAAACGCTTGCATCAATTCCACTAATTGATGAGTGTGTATGTTCTTCATATGGCTTAAGTAATCCGTATTTGTTTGCAAACTGAATAAGACAATCTACGCCTGGAATTTCGGCGAGTACGGCAAATTCAGTAAAAAGTGCAGGATGTTTTTCTAATATAGTTGTTTGTGGTGAAAGTTTATCGCCTTTAGAAGCAATGTACTGCAAGTGGTTGTCTTTAACTATTTCATACCCGTTATCTGAAATGTATTGCGTATAAATATCAGTTTCTACAGGGGTCATAATATCAAATCCTTTAAAGCTAATGATTTTTTAATGGTAAGCTAACGATTAAACCATATTGAATCATTAGCTCTGTTGTTGTATAATGGAAATACAATAAACTAATGATTTATAATTTATATATCATTAGTTTACAACAACAATTTTATACTGTCAAGATATTCCTGTCGAGAGGCCAAGCGGCTGCACTCCGGGGTATATTGGAGAGGAGATCATCATGGCAAGAAGCCACAGAAAGCAGCGTGAATGGAAAAAGATGGCCTTTATTATGGAAAGTGCTGATTTAGAGATCGAAAGGTTGCAAAGACATGCAGATGAATGTTTGTGTATATCTGGGCTATATGGCAGACTCCAAAAAGATCCAACGGCACGAAAAGCATTATGTAATAGTGAGAGCAAAAAGAAAACGGCCATTTAAGGCCGTTATTTTTAATGGGAGGTAAAAATGAGAAAAGCAAACATAGAGATTCGAACACAAGCCAGTAAGGCCGGTGTGTACTTGTATGAAGTTGCAGCTAAGATAGGAATGAATGACGGAAATTTTTCAAGGCTACTTCGTTTTGAATTATCTGAGAACAAGAAGGCTGAAATCTTATCTATCATTAAAGAGGTAGCACGAGAGCAAACAAATGATGCAAACTAAACAGCAGTTTGCAGTACAACACAGCTTATCCGTGCCGGTGCATGTCGAAAAGCAGCCAGAATGGGAGTTGAGTAAGATTTATTGATGGATGAAAAAGGCCGCTCAATATGGTCGTAGAAATGAGGTGATAACAATTTTAGAGGAAAATACAATAGCTGTTAAGAATATTGATCCTGATATATCAAAAATACCACAGGAAATGAAAGAATTGCGTCAATGGGTTTGTTTTTCCTTAGACTGGAATGATAAGCGGCAGAAATATGATAAATTCCCCATGAATCCTGTAACTGGTGGCAAGGCAATGAGTAATAATCCTAGTACCTGGACTAGTTTTGATGTGGCATTGCAAGGTGCAAGTAGTGGCAGGTTTAGCGGTATTGGCTTTATGTTCACGAAAGAAAGTGGCATATATGGTGTGGACATTGATGGTTGTTTCAGTAATGGCGTAATGTCATCTGAGGCGCAAGATGTTGTAAATCAGATGCAATCGTATACTGAATGGTCTCTTTCGAAAAATGGAGTTCATATTATAGCCAAAGGTATACTGCCGCCAGGAGGGAGACGCAAAGGAAGCTTCGAGATGTATGATTCAGGTCGATTCTTCACAGTTACTGGATGGCACGTTGAAGGTACCCCAATAGAAATTTACGAGCGTACTAATGAAGTGGCAGTTGTCCATGGCAAGTATATTGTCAATTCACAGCCGGTGCCGATACCAATACGAAAACAATTTCCACAATCAGATATCAATAGATCAGATGCTGAACTAATTGGGAAAATTCTAAATTCAAAACAAGGCTTTGACTTTCAGACGCTTTGGGATGGAGATACCAATAAATATAATAGTGATGATTCAGCAGCAGACATGGCTCTGTGCAATATGCTGGCATTTTGGACAGGTCGAGATCATAGTCGCATGGATGCACTATTTAGGCAGTCTGGTCTTTATCGTCAAAAGTGGGACGAGCGTCACTTTTCTGATGGTACTACATATGGAGCCCACACCATTAACAAAGCTATTAAGGATTGTCGAAACGTTTATGATGCTACCTTTGGGACAACAATAGGAGGTGATCAAGAAGAATGGACGAAGAAGCTTAAATACAATGAGGATGGAAAAATTTTAAAAATACCATCTAATTGCTTAGTCATTTTACGAAATGATCCGAATTTGAAAGAAAAATTCTCCTACGATATGACCGTATCGGCGGCATTTAAAGCAAAAGGTCTACCATGGTCGCAGAAAGATGATGAGTATAGCACTACAAATGAGAAAATGATGTCCGATGGTGATTTTAAAGCACTCTATAATTATTTCCATGATAATTACGGAATATCGAATACTGGTATTATTGATAATTCATTTGCTGAGTTTTGCATGTCAATACAGCATAATCCATTACTAGACTATCTAAACGGCTTACAATGGGACGGAGTAAAGCGAGTAGACACGCTTTTGATCGACTATCAAAATGCAGAGGATACAATATATACGCGAGAAGTCACACGGAAAACGTTAACGGCTCTGATACGTCGAGCATACCAACCAGGCGTTAAGTTTGATACCTGCTTAATTTTGAAGGGATCGCAAGGGCTAGGAAAATCAACCCTTTTTAATATTTTAGGAGGTCAATGGTATACCGATGGAATACAAATTACAAATGATGCCGCTCAAACTTATGAATCTCATAGGGGTAAATGGTTGTGTGAGTTAGGAGAGTTGACCAGTCTTAGGAAAACGGAAGCAGAAAGATTGAAATCATTTTTCGTTGCTCAGTACGATCGGTATAGGCCACCGTATGGTAAAAATGTAATGGACATACCAAGAATGTGTATCGTGGTTGGAACAACAAATTCAGATCAATTTTTAAAAGATATTACGGGGAATCGTCGCTATTGGCCTGTAAGAGTTTTTGCAGGAAGTAAGAAAAGTATATTTTTTGATTTAGCAAAAGAACGTGACCAGATACTTGCGGAGGCTAAAGTAATACATGAATCAGGAGAGCCGATCTTTCTTACACCTGAGATTGAAGAAATGGCTGCAATAGTACAACAGGAATTTGTAATCCGTGATGCTTGGGCCGACCGCATCTTGAATTACTTAGAAATCGTGTTAACTCCTGATTGGAAAATAAAAGCTGATTGGGAGAGAAAAAATTATATTGACGAAAATCAAAATAAAACATGTGGGAGTATAAAACGCGATCGAGTTTCTACTGAAATTATTTGGGAAGAATGTTTACATGGCAAGATTGAACAATTATCACCGCAAACAGCAGGGCGCATTAGGGATATTATGAGCCAGGCCCCTGGATGGGTCAAAACCAAAGGACAAATGAGAATTCCAGGGTATGGAAAGGCCATGGGGTGGGAACGGGAAAATGTCTAGAGGGTAGACAAGGGGTAGACATCCCGGCAACCTATATAGAATAAGGGTTTTTAGACATAAAGCCCAGAAAAAGCTGTCTAGGGGGTAGACAGCGCATGAATCCATGTGCCATAAGGGTTTGAAGGTTACTGTCTAGTGTGTCTACCCTTTTTTATATAAAGATATGTAAAAAAGTAAAAAGGGGTAGCGTAGAGGAAAAAGAGAAAGAGGGAAGGAATTTGCCTAGACACCCTAGACATAGTCAACGAGCCTATAATTTATAAGGGTTTGAGGTTGTCTAGGGGGTAGACAATGGGGTAGACAGGGTAGACAAAATATGAATAATAATTGTGGACGTTTCATCGTCCCATGAAAGTGAGAAAAAATGCGCAAAAAACTAAAAGAAGCTCTAGATTATTTAGGCGAAGAATATAGTATCAAAACAATTGACATGGCGGAATGTATGTATCGTGATTTACGTAATGGCTTTGATATTGAGGTATCAGGAATTTGCAGTAGGCGTAAAGATGCTATTTGTGTATATGTGTGGAATATGGGGCGAGGTGGAATACGGATAGTAGACCAAGTTGAAGATATTAGTAATTTGATTGAATTAAAGGTAATATTGGATGCACTATGCGAAAAATGGAGCAAGAAGTTAACCGTGGATATCTCGGCAAAGTAAAGCAATTGATGCTTATCCCTCATATCTACTGTCTTAAAAAGGCGAGGAATTTATGGGTCAATAGTTGGAGATCTCGTTGGTGACGTTGGGAAGCGAATTACATTGTTTAATGTTTACCCTTCATATCTGCCACTATAAAAAGGGTGAGGAATTAGTCGATTTATTTCAAGAATAATAGTGAGGGAGTGAGCAGAGGTCGATGACATTGCGGTCAAATATGTCCGCCCCCCCCCACCCAACGGAAGAAATGCGATATTGGAATTAACCGGGCAACACCCTTTCTTTCACGCACGGCCAATTTTTCACTTTTTTCTCGACAGTTTCCAAAAAGTTTTGAAAGTTGTCGACAATATTGAATTTCTAGAAGAATATCATAGGATTAAAGTTTATTTTACTTGAGGGATAGCATCAAATTTGATCGTGTATACTCACAAATAACCTACAATTCACTGGATTACTAGCCCCTATAAGAGCTAATATACACACTAAGCAAAGAAGCTTGAAAGGGGCAAGGCAAAGTGAGAACGCAGAGGTATGGTATTGAAATCGAGGTCACTGGGATAACAAGGAAAGAATTTGCCGATGTAGTCGCAAAGTTTTTCAACAATATGGCATATTACAAAGGCGGTGGGTACGATGAGTACCAAGTTATCGATGCTAAAGCGAGAACATGGAAAATTCTTAAGGATGAAAGTGTTATTCCCATGAAAAAGGTAGAAGGAAAACTTGCTGATGCTGGCGAGCAGTACAAGGTCGAACTTGTCAGCCCAATACTCACCTACGACGATATTGAGCCCCTGCAGGAACTTGTCAGAGCAATTAGAAAAGCAGGCGCGGTTAGCGACAGCGAATATAGCTGCGGCATACACATTCATGTTGATGCCAAGCCTCACACACCAAACAGCCTGAAAAACCTGGTCAACTTGATGGCAAGCAAAGAAGATTTGCTTTATAAAAGCTTGAACATTGCTACAGAACGGCTTCGATATTGCAAGAAAGTAAATGAAGAGTTGATTACTGCTATCAACAAGAAAAAGCTCAAAACGTTAGAAGCACTAGCGGATATTTGGTACGCAGGGTATGGGAGTGAAGACCGAACACGGAATTATCACAATAGTCGGTACCATGGCGCCAACCTACATAGTGTTTTTACTAAAGGTACGATTGAGTTTAGACTTTTTAATGGCACCTTGCACGCTGGTAAAATTAAAGCCTACATCCAGTTTTGTTTAGCACTGAGCTACCAAGCTTTGAGCCAAAAGTCAGCAAGTGCCAAGCGAACAACGACGGATAACGAAAAGTACACCTTCCGCTGCTGGATGCTACGCCTCGGACTTATCGGTGAAGAATTTAAGACCTGCAGGCACCATTTTTTAGAGAGACTTCTGGGGAACTCCGCCTGGCGCAACGTCTCATGAAATTAAGGGGCAGTGCTTGCCCCTTTTCCTATATTATCAAAGGGGATTATGTAGATGAAAATATATGCGGCTTACGGGAGCAATATGAATCTAGCTCAAATGAGGCACCGGTGCCCCAAGGCAAAAGTGATTGGTAAGGGCGAGCTACTAGGCTACAAGCTTACTTTTTGCGGCAGAGGTAGTGGAGTAGCTAATGTTGAGGTTAGTGAACATGAAAGTGTACCGATTGTACTGTGGTCTATCACTAAAGCTTGTGAACTAGCACTTGATCGCTACGAAGGCTATCCAACATTATACACGAAAGAAACAGTACTCGTTGCCACGGATAATGGTGAGCAAACGACGATGCTATATATTATGGCTAAGCAATATAAAGATATGTCTGAGCTACCAAGCCAGGATTATTTCGAAATCATACGACAGGGATATCGGGACAATGAAATTGATACAGCAGCGTTGATGCAGGCATTGAATGCTACTCGTGATAAGATTGTAAATCAATAAATCAGCGAATGTAGTAATATTACCACTACATTTGCTACGTTCACCTGAGATAATGACATTAATTTAAAAGGGACTTTTCGATGGAAATACATACACCTAGGGCAAATGTATTACTCCTCATAGTTATGTGTGGATTATCAAGAGGAATCATGCAAATTCAGCATAGAAAACGATTTTAAGGGGGGAGCTAATCTGATACTTACAAACGAGGAACGGGAAACTATAATTCGGTATGATCGCTCGGGGGACGAATGTAATATTTACACATGTGATAGGACGGTAATGACTAAATTGGACAAGTTGTATAAATGCACTAAGGAGTATTCCGATAGTGATGGAGTATATGCCAAAGAGTACACGACGCGCAGGCAGTTAATATCTTTTAGGACTGATGTTAATTATAAACCTGAATATGTACCACAGCGAACAGTAAGTAATGAACAGTTGACAGGGATGAAGCAAGGCAGACAACTGAAGAACATATCTTGAAGGCGGTGCAGAGTTGTGCTGAGGAGTGAGATCATTACATTCGCGTTTGAAATGCGAAAGATCGCGTGTTGGTGAATTGTCGATTTGAAATCGCGAATATAATTATTCCCTGCACCCGTAGACGTAAAGTAAATCTTGCCCTCACTATCAATTACCTTCTATCAAAACTTGACTTCCCGCCTCAAAAGAGTGATTAATGTAATGTAACTTGATACAAAGGAGCATCCACATGAAGGTCAGAATCATTGAGCCTACCAAGATATTAGAACAAAAGAAAAAAAGGGTCTGTGCTTATGCCAGAGTATCGTCAGCAAGTGAGGCACAAGGCGAATCACTCGAAAATCAAACTACTTATTACAAACAACTAATCGAGAATAATCCCGAATATGACTTTGCTGGTATCTTCGCCGACTATGATTCAACAGGAACCAAGGATGAACGGCCAGAGTTTCAAAGGATGCTGGTTATGGCAAGGGAACATAAAATTGATCGTATCTTAACGAAATCCATATCCCGATTTGCCAGGAATACAACGATTATGCTGGAAGTGGTCAGAGAACTAAAAAGCTTAGGTATAGAAGTAATATTTGAAAAAGAAAATATCTCAACCTTTGATGGGGACGGTGAGCTGATGCTAACTGTCCTCTCTTCTTTTGCCCAAGAAGAGAGTAAAAATGTCAGCGATAATATTAAGTGGCGATATAGACGAAAGTTTGAGAAAGGTCAACTAGCCATCAATGCCACAAGGTTTTTAGGCTATGATAAAGATGAATATGGCGATCTGGTGATTAATCGGAACCAAGCCAACATTGTCGAGCGCATATTTAACGACTGCGTAAACGGCAAAGGTGCCTTCGTAATTGCCCAGGAATTGCAGAATGAAGGTGTGCCGACGATTACTGGTAGCAAGTGGTATAGCAGCACTGTTCTTAATATACTTAGAAATGAAAAATATAAAGGTGATGTTAAACTTCAGAAAACTTACAGTAAGGATCACCTTAGCAAAAAGAAGTGCATCAACCGTGGTGAGATAGATAGCTATTATATAGAAGATAACCACTCACCCATTGTTACGAGAGAAGTATGGGATGAGGCACAAAGCCAGATTGGTTCAAGGATTAGAGGTAATGTTGACAAGACGGAATGCCAAAACCGCTATCCACTAACAGGTATGCTCTTCTGCAGTAAATGTGGAAATACGCTACGGCGGAGAACTTGGAATAGCAAGCATGACTGCAAGAAAATTGTATGGCAGTGTAGCACTTATATTAATGAAGGAAAAAATTCTTGCTCGGGTACTGTTATTGAGGATGGGGTCATCGCTAGGATGAATATACAGAATAAGACAGTAATAAAGGAGACTATGAGAAATGGCCAGAAACATTACAGTTATACCGGCAAGGGCTAGTAATCTTGCGGAGAGTGTAGTGCCAACGAAAAAGAAAATGGCTGCGTATTGTCGCGTTTCCACCGATCACGCGGAGCAGGCATCGAGTTATGAGGCGCAGGTTCAGTATTACACTGTCTATATAAATGGTCACGCAGATTATGATTTTGCTGGCGTATTTGCCGACGAAGGGATCAGCGGCACGAGTACCAAGAAACGTGACCAGTTCAATCTGATGATTGCGAATTGTAAGGCTGGGAAAATTGATATGGTCATAACCAAGTCCATTTCCAGATTCGCGCGAAATACGCTCGACTGCTTAACTTTTGTCAGGCTACTTAAGGATTTGGGGATTGGGGTTATTTTTGAGAAGGAAAATATCAATTCACTGGATAGTAAAGGGGAAGTATTGCTTTCTATCTTAAGCTCACTGGCACAGGACGAAAGTCGCTCCATCTCGGAGAATTCTACATGGGGCATCAGAAGGCGATTTGAACAAGGCAAGCTGCATATCAACCATACTAAGTTTTTAGGCTATGATAAGGATGCTAACGGTAATTTAGTTATTAATGCAAAGCAGGCAAAGACAGTGAGACGGATATACCGGGAGTTTCTCGACGGTAAGAGTACTAATCAAATTGCTAGGGATTTACAAAAAGAAAAAGTACCAAAGTGGGATGGTACTTTCAAGTGGTATGAGGGCAGCATAAGAAAGATGCTTAGTAACGAAAAATATAAAGGCGATGCGTTGCTGCAAAAGACCTACACACTGGATTTCCTTAATAAAAAGCGAGCAGAAAATACTGGACAAGTCCCACAGTTTTACGTCGAAGAAAGCCATCCTGCAATCATTGATAAGGATATGTGGCAAGCAGTACAGCTTGAAATGGAGCGTAGACGAGCCTATTGTTTGGAGCATGGGATTCAGAAGATTGAGTACGGGAGTACTAATAATCCATTTTCAGGGAAGGTTATATGTGGCACTTGTGGTCATATGTTTGGTAGGAAGGTGTGGAACTCGACCGATGAGAAGCGCAGGCGGATTATATGGCGGTGTAATGATAAATATGCGGTGAAAGGCGAGAAGAGTTGTACGAGTAAGCACATTGATGATGGAGTTTTGTACCAGGCGTTTGTGGGTGCTTTTAATGCTATGGTGGAGAATAAGGAATATTTTATTGAGAAGTGGCAGGAGCGCTTGGTGGATGATAATTTACTTAAGCGATATAAGGCGAGGCAGCTTATTGGGATGATAACAGAGGCAGAGATGATGACGGAGTTTGATATTGATTTGTATTTTGCACTGGTTGAGAAGATGAGAGTTTATGATGGCGGTAGGGTGGTTGTGAGTTTGCTCGATGGGACGGAGTTGGAGTGTGAGAGTGAATAAGAACATGAGGCAGTTAGGGAGAAATTGTCCACCGCTTTATTAATCAGTACAAAGAAGAGGAAAAAGAATAGGTGACTTATTAATTATTTCCCCCTGGACTTCGGTTTGGAGCTTTTTTTATTATTTGTGCTTTGCTGGTATCATCATTCTCAGACCAAGAGATTTCTACGGTTACTGTTTTTATGCCAATAGGATCACCTGGATCATTGATTATGATGTTGCGTACTGTAAGATGCATTCCTTCCAGTTCTTCACGTAGAGCGAGCTCGGTTTGAACATCGTTTTTGATGCCACAAATTGTACTACTGATTTTTACATCGGTTTTACCGTTTTTCGTTGCTTTCTTCGCTTCATCCACAATAAGCGTAACGAAGTCCGAAATCGGCTCATAAATCTCATTAGCTGCCAAGCTCCGCAGGTGATCGGCAAAATTGCCTTGTGGGTCTTTTGTCCGACCTAGAATATAGTCAGTGGTTACCCCGAAATAGGTAGCTAATTTCCCGATGTTTTCAATTGTCGGTTCCCGATCACCTTTTTCATAATATTGAAATGCACGCTCGGTGATTTTTAAATAGCTAGCTAAATCTTTTTGCGACTCACCCTTCTCTTCTCGTAATTCTTTTAGTCGTTTGTGGAATTTGGCCATGTAGACTCCCCCTTTTATTTTAAAATACGAACAATTGGTTCGTGAACATTATGTTCATAATACTATGTGATTGATAATATTGCAAGAAAGTATTTATATTTTATTACTACTTTGCACAACAGAATGTTTGTCTTAAAAAAGTAATCGTGATAAAGAGCTATATTCGTTTGAAAGAAAGGGTAAGCTTTCAAGTCCAACCTTTGTTTCTGAAGATATTGCAAATAAAGCTATGGACTTGTTTATGGCAAATTATAATTGGAGTAATCCTATTCGCAGTATTGGAGTTCGTGGTGCTGATTTGGTGACAGCCGATGGGCACATCCAAATAGATCTATTTAATCCAATAGACAATGTAAGTATAGAGTCTCTAGAACAGACGGTAGATAGCCTTCGAAAACGGTTTGGCCATTACAGCATTCAACGGTGTTTCATGATGCTTGATTCAAAACTAACAGGATTCAATCCTAAGGAGGATCATGTTATACATCCGGTATCATATTTCAAGTAGGTGTATTATGAGTAAAGTATTTGTTGAGGTCACAGTTCGGCATGATATAAATGGTAATATTCGTCCGCTAAATATTAAATGGGAAGATGGGCGGGTATTTGAAGTTGATCGAGTTCTTGATGTTCGACAAGCGCCTTCGCTTAAAGGTGGCGGTTTTGGGATAAGGTATACTTGCCGAATATGTAACAAAGAAGTTTATTTGTTTGATGACGAGGGTAAGTGGTTCGTCGAAAGAAAATAGGAAGGTGTTTGTCATGGAGAATTCAGTGTCTAGGGTAGAGTGCTTACGGCAAATGATGCATATAACGGCCTTTAACAAAGGAATGTCACATCCAGACGTTTTAGTAATTAGCCGAAGACTGGATGAAGCGATAAATGGTTTATATAAAGTTGGCCTGGTTGAAAAGGAATGTATAAGTGAGCAGCAGCCTGGAGAAGATACCACGGATACGCAGAGTCTACATACGGCATTGAAGGATAAAGATAAGCCTCTTCCATTTTCTGCGAAAAAGAAGAGGCTCAAAGCTGATAGACAGAAAAAAGAGAAAGAGATAATTTCTAAAAGCTATAATATACGTCCAAGACAACAAGCCATCCTGGACTTCATCCGCGACTATCCACACCAGTACTCCCCGACTATCCGCGAGATCTGCACAGGAGTGGGCCTTAGTAGTAGTTCAACTGTTCATAGTCATTTAATTAAGTTGGAAGAACAAGGATATATTGTGCGTAGACCTAATTGCCCCAGGTGTATAGTATTGATAGAGAGCCGTCTGTAATGGATGACTTTTTTCTTTGCCTAAAAGTATTAACCACCTGCCAAACTGGTAATAATACCAAAGATAGGTGGCTTACATGTCATTGGTAATAATTTATCAGTTTTGTTTATGAGTGGTAGTGGTTACTGTTGGGACATTGTTATATTGTAGCGTTAAAACGTTGTGGGAGTACAGGGTTAATAAATATTAGACTATTGTAATTTAATGAAAAATATGCTACCATTACAAATGAGTGTTTTAGTAATGTGCTAAGTTGCTTAGTTCTAATAATTTAATATTTTGAAATAGGTGCCCTTCGGGGCTTAATAGGGAAGACCGGTTTAATGCCGGCGCGGTCCCGCCACTGTAATGAGGAGCGAACCCAAGGTATACCACTGAGACGAAAGTCTTGGGAAGGTTTGGGCAAGTGATGATCCAGAGTCAGGAGAACTGCCTATTTGACAATCACCGTTTTACCCACGAGCGATGGGGAGGGGATTAAGTGCACATGTAATGTTATATTGTACTTATATCCCGGCGTTAAATACGCCGGGATTTTTATAAATATAACTGTGGTGTTCTTAATTTTATTCTCCTGGCTTATGGTCAGGAGATTTTTATTTTGGTATGTGACTATTTCGTATTTAGGTGCGGAAGAGTCTAACATATGTTTCAAACTTTCATTATTCATTTTTTGTTATGGGCTGTCTTGGCTAGGCAGCTGGTTCCGTACAAACGGGACTTCCTTTTTCAGTCAGGTGCAGTTAGTTCTATTATTCTAAGCACTATATGCGCTGTTATAAAAAACATGGGAATTGCCAGTGGAAATTCGTTGAGGTAGTCTGGTTGAAGGTGAATTTTGCGATAAGTGAGGTGAATAGATAAAAAAATAGTATGAATTAAAATTTAATTTAGTCAAAAAATATTGAAAGGTTAGGTGTGTATTTATGAAAAGGATTACATGGGTACTGGGGATTTTATTGTTAGCAGTTACAATGGTTGGCGGATTTACGATGAAGCAAGGGGCTAGTGCTGCAGATCTTCCAGAAAGTAAAAAGGCTATCTTGGTTGTTAGTTTTGGCACGACTTATGGAGAAACTCGTAAAGTAACCATTGAGGCAGTGGAAAATAAGATTAGAGCTACTTTTCCAGAATATGAAGTTCGCAGCGCTTTCACTTCGCGCATTATTATCAAAAAATTAGCAGAACGTGATGGTATAAAAATGGATACCGAAAAACAGGCACTGGATAAGCTAAAGGCAGAAGGATACACCGAGGTCATTGTACAGCCTCTACATATGGAAGCTGGTGACGAATATGAAAAAGTAAGTTGTGTAGTAGAGCGTTATGCGCAAAGTAAAGCTTTTGCGAAAATATCTCTTGGCCGCCCAGTTTTATATTACACAGGACAAGAAGGGAAATCAGATGATTATACAATTGCCATTAAAGCCATAGAAACTCAATTGCCGAAGCTCGGCAAATATGATGCCGTTGCCATGATGGGACATGGAGGGGTACATCCATCCAATGCTGCTTATGCTGCGCTCCAAATGAAAATACAAGATGCTGGACTGAAAAATGTATTTGTCTTTACGGTGGAAGGCTATCCGACAGTGGAAGATGTGATAAAAAAATGCAAAGAACAGAAAATAAAGAAAGTAATCTTAATGCCGTTAATGGTAGTTGCTGGTGATCACGCCAATAACGACATGGCTGGTGATGAAAAAGATTCATATAAATCACAGTTTTTGGCGGCAGGGTTTAAAGTAGATACTTATCTTCATGGACTTGGTGAAAATGCAGGAATTCAAGATATTTATGTACAGCATGTAAAAGATGTTATTGAAGGTAAGAATGACAAACATGAAAGAAGTAAAGATGCACCTGTTATTCCAGTTATTGAGTAGAGAATGCTAGTGAGGAAATATTCATCATGATTGAAGGAAAATGTATGAAATTAATACGTGGTATTGGTGTATTTGGTAAGGATATAAATGTTTAATCTGTATAGAAAAGAGGGAAGTCCCCTATGGGCTTCCTTTTTTCTTAAAATATGAATCCTTTTGTTTTTGTGGACTTAATGCTTAGAGGTAAGAGTCGCCGCGGTCTACAAGTGGCGTTTAACTCTTGTTGACGAAGAATATGTATGAATTAGAAATTATTCTTGATTTTTAATTATAGTAAGGAGTGTTTTTATGAAAAAGCTAATGGCCGCAGTAGTTGTAGGTGTGAGTCTATGTCAAGTGCCGGTAGTTTTGGCAGGTCCAGTGAACGTGACAGGTGATGTGTCAATTAAATATGAAAGAGATACTGCCGCTGGGGAAACTGCAGCATCAGGAATGATTTATACGACTAAGGTTATGGGTGAGGCTGATTTTGGAGCTGGCTGGTCAGGATATGCACGTCTTGGAGCGCAGCATATTACAAAATCCGGTATGGGGGATTTTAATATTGACGCTGCAGCTTATGGAGCAGATGAAAAATCTGTTATTGCGTTGGATCAGTTCGGTGTAGTATATAAAGCTGACAAGCTTACATATAAACTTGGCCGCCAGGATGCAGCAGTAGGCACAATGGCTCTTCTATACAGTCGGCCTGATTCAAACATTGGCAAGAAATACTTTGTAGATGGCCTTACCGTTTCTGGTACTGTTGGCGTGATGGATGTATCAGCAGTGGCAGTCCAAGAAGATAATGCTGATATCTTTGATAATAAAGTGTATGCCATTCGCACTGGCTATAGCCCGCGGGAAAATTTAAATTGGGGTCTAACCCTCGGCCGCTACCAAGGGACGAATGTGGAAAGCACCAATCATTGGGCTGTGGACGGAACTTATAAATTTGGTAAGAGTAGCTTGACTGCAGAATTCACAAAATCCAGCAGTACTACGGATAATAAGGCATATGCTACCATATTGAACTATCAGTTTGATGATAAGACCTCTGCCTATATTACTGGTTTTAGAGTCGAGTCGAATGGTGATATGGGGAAACAAAGCGACTTTGATAATGACAATCATGGTTTCTATTATGGCATAACTCATAATTTAAGTAAGGTTGATAGCCTAGAAGTGGTTTATAAGGCTCAGAAGACTATAAGTGATGGGATCCGTAATAATAAATTGGAAACAACATTGAGTCATGGGTTTTAAATCATTCTAAATGTAAACTCACTATGGCATCCGTGCCAATTGCGTGTGTCCAGGTGATGTGGATACGCCTATGCAAAATCTAATATAGGCGTTTGATAATACAAGACCTTTGTTATAAAATAGTCATAGGATATGGTAAAAAATAATATATTGATGGTATAAGTGCCCTTCGGGGCTTAATAGGGAAGTTGGTTCAAATCCGACACGGTCCCGCCACTGTAATGAGGAGTAAACCCAAGGTATACCACTGAGACGAAAGTCTTGGGAAGGTTTGGGCAAGCGATGATCCAGAGTCAGGAGAACTGTCTATTTGACAATCACCGTTTTACCCACGAGCGATGGGGAGGGGATTTGCGCGATAGTTTTATGGCGCATATTTCGTCTCAGTGTTTTTTGACACTGGGATTTTTTATGCCATTATATATTTATGAAAAAGGGGCTATCTCAATCATTTATTGCGATAGCCCCCCCGATGAGAAAAAATTTTTATTAGAAAAATAAAGAGAGTGATGGTGTGTCCGAGAGACAAGGTTTAATCTTAGTCAATACTGGGAATGGAAAAGGCAAAACAACGGCCGCCTTAGGTATGGGAATGCGGGCTTGGGGACAGGGATTTAAAGTATTAGTAGTACAATTTATAAAAGGCAATTGGAAATATGGAGAGCTGAAAGCTGCAGAAAGAATGGGACCTGATTTTGTCATACGGCAAATGGGAGAAGGTTTTGTAAAAGGCTGTGCAGAAGATGAAAAGTTGCATC
>Ga0316613_10000564_pt1 | contig 29097 bp, 24 predicted proteins | sample OWC_soil_day10_C_2_FD_207647 | JGI IMG/M metagenome (GOLD analysis project Ga0316613, IMG submission 207647) | Wetland soil microbial communities from Old Woman Creek delta, Ohio, United States - OWC_soil_day10_CT_b | ecosystem: Environmental > Terrestrial > Soil > Wetlands | place: USA: Ohio...
TCAGCATGGACAAAATGATCGTCGGTGTGTTGCCATTCATGGCTTCCCAATTGATTGTGCTGGCCCTGTTGGTGTTCTTCCCCGATATCGTTCTCGTACCGATGAAGTTCTTCATGAACTGACACTAGACTACTGGCAGGGATTGAGAAGAGTAAGTAACGTCGCCACATCTCGGAAGTGATGTGGCGACCAGATCAAGGAAGATACGCATAAAGTTATCGGTACTCTGGTTTTGTACTTCAACTGATAAACGTATTCGGCAGCATCCAACGCCCCCTTGGCCTAGCGTTCGTCGGCCAGTTGCTGCAGGCGGTTGGCAATCGCACCGGCATGGGTGCCAACGTGCTCTGCCTGAAGGGGGCGTAGGTACAACAGCGGTTCAGCACCATTCGATGCCTCGCACGCCCTATCGAAGGCGTCAAACAGGGCGCGCTCGATTGTCTCGAGGCGGTTGCCGGCTCCAGCATCAAACGCTATCGACAGGCACAGTGCGCGGTGCCAGTGGTGTTGCCTCCGTTGATCCAGTTGTCGTGGTCCAGCGGCGTCGCCGTGTAGGCGTCGATTACCGCAATCACATGATCTATCCGTCGCTGCCGGATCTTCAGGGCAACACCTCATTGTTCACGCCGCCGCGCACAAGACGGTACGGGGCTTCAGGTTTGCCGACTGCTTCGATACGATGTGCCACCGGGTTCCTGGTGAGGTCGTAACTGATGGCGGCTGTACTGCCGTTGAAATCGGCGCTGTTCGAGACGTTGCCATTGACGTCGTAGCCAAGCATGCAGGAAGCTGCGGAACACCCGGCGTCCGGAGGCGGCCTTCGTTTTTCGACCGGAGGAAAGCAAAACTCTTCTACTTGCTTGCAATACTATGAAATTATAGTGCAATGAATTTATAGCGCTATAATTTCAGTACTAACAAATCACCAAGGGGCGAATTTATGGACAATATCGCCGGCTCGCCGGTCGAAGGTGATAACTTCTACGGTCGCAAAGCAGTAGTTGCTTATATGAAGGAGACTCTCGCCAACGACGATATCCTATTACTTGGACCTCGTCGTATAGGAAAGACGTCAGTGGCACGAGCTGTTATGGCAGGCGTACGCATTGACCATTGGCGAGCAATCGAAATCAACGTAGCAGCTTGCGTCGATGAGTGTGCCTTCCTCGACAAGCTAAATTCCGCGCTAAAACCGGAGCTTTCCTCGTTCTCAGGCAAGACCATAGATGCCATCGGCGGCGCACTCAGCAGGATCGCCGGACGCATCAAGTCGGTAAACATTCCAGTGCCAGGGGCTGGACCGGTCGGCCTTGAATTGAACGATGCAGACACAGAGGATTGGACAAAGGTCGGCTCCGATGTACTAACCTTAATGGCGCAAGCAGATGAGCGTTGGATGATTTATGTTGACGAGCTGCCAATACTTCTTTTCAACATAATTAGAAACGACTCGCAAACGGGCGTGCAGCGCGTTCGGAGATTTCTTGACTGGTTCCGGAACGATGTACGGGCACTACCCAACTCATCCAAAGTACGTTGGCTGATTTCGGGTTCGGTCGGTCTAGATACTCTGGTTCAAGAGTATGGCATGGCAGACACTATTAACAGCCTAAACCACCAGAGCCTAAACGCCTTTGACGACAATGAGGCGATTGCCATGCTCTTGATTCTAGCACAGCGTTATCATATCGGCATAACCGAGGCTCATGCCAAAATAATTGTCAGCGCCGTGCAATGGCCGCAACCCTACTACTTACAGACAATCTTTCACCACCTGCGTGCTTTAGTCGTCGCGAATGCTGGGACAAGTGTTGATCGTTTGATTGAGCAAGCAGTGGACAAGCTGATCCAACCCGGCTCCGATAATGACTTCCACCACTGGGAAAGACGTCTATCTCAGCAGCTTTCCCGTGCCGATGCCGATCACGCGCAAGCCATGCTCAGTCTAGCTGCTCGCGAACAATTTGGCGCAAGCCCGGAAAAGTTGCTTGCCGCAGTCGAAGAACGCATGAGCAACGCGTTGCCCGGTGAGGCTCGGCGAACTTTCGTCCGCCTGCGGGACATTCTACAAAGAGATGCCTACTGGTGGCCAGACGAAAGCTTGGGCTCAAAACGCTACCGTTTCCGCCTTGAACCTCTCAGGCGCTGGTGGCTCAGAAGGGATGCTCTATGAGCACCGGCCTTTCTACCGTTCACTACAACCCTGGTTGGCTCAGCGATGATGCCTTGGTAGCCAACTTTGTCGCCCGCCAAGACGACTTCTCTTTCCTGCGAGAGGAATTGGTTCGTGCCCCACTAAAGGGTAGTGTCCAGCATTACCTGCTGGTTGGTCTTCGAGGCTCTGGAAAAACCACACTCCTAAGGCGAATCGCCGTCGCCATCCGAAATGACGCGGATATCCAGAATCACCTGATTGCCCTCTCCTTTCCCGAAGAGCTATACGACGTCAAGAATCTCGCCGACTTCTGGTGGGCGGCTTGCATAGCGCTAGTTGACGAACTTGATCGTTTGGGAGAAACCGACAAAGCGGACCAACTCATTCGCACCGTAGAGCATAACAAACGACTTGAATCTGACGCTGATTCGTTAGCCGACTCTGGACTTAATTTGCTGCTAAAAGTAAGCGCAGAACTTGGTCGTCGCCCAGTTCTACTGGTGGATAACTTGGATCAAGTTTTCCAGCGCATAGATAAATCCGGACGCAAGCTCAAGGATCCGCATGCCCCGGCTTACTGGGCCCTCCGTGAAGCCCTATCGACCACTACCTCCCCCATTGTCATTGGTGGCTCCGTGCGTCTTTCCGAGCCTTTTACCGACTATGACAAGGCATTTTACGATTTCTTCCTCCCAAAACGCTTAGGCAAGTTGGCGATCGACGAAGTGCGTGATGTCCTGGATCGATTGGCTGATTCGCAAAATGCTCCAAGTGTGAAGGAGCGCCTGCGTGTCCGTCCAAGTCGTATAGATGCGCTCTATCAGCTGACTGGGGGCAACCCTCGCGCGGTGGGTCTCATCTTCGAACTGCTGCGCCAGGGACCCAATGGGCGAGCTGTCGAAGATTTCGAGCGGCTTATGGATATCACAACTCCTTACTATAAAGCTCGGTTCGAGGATCTTGCAGAACAAGCCCAGGTCGTTATGCACGCTCTTGCTGTAAGGCGCCCCGGCAATAACGACGGTTTGCGTTTCGGGCACACCGCAGCTGAAATCGGCACTCATACCGGATTGCCAACTCGCACCGTTTCGGCTCAGATGGACGTTCTTGAGCGGGAGGGCTTAACGGAGAAATCAGCTTCTCACGGTCGAACTCAATACCGTATTGCTGAACAATTGTTTCGTCTCTGGCTGCAAATGCGAAGTAGTCGACGCATCCGCCAGAATGTGATTGGACTCTCTGAATTCCTCGAAGCAATGTACGACCGCGACGAACTGCTGAGTAATATGCGGAGCCACAACAGTTCAAACGCGTTGTCCGAAGCGCAGCTTTCCTTTGCAGTTGCGGGCACGCAGCACTGTGAGGATCACTGGAGAAGGGGGCTTGAGGCACACGGCGCCGACCGCTTACTGCAACACTTGCAGGATCAAGGCGGAAAGATTGACGACTACCTCCCGTCCGGAGATTTACCGGAAGATCTAGGACTGGTAGTCAAGATGCGTAGGCAATTGCTGCAGTGTATGGGCGGCGGACTAAGCGCGGCAGAACAGGATGCCCTGCTCGGAACATTAGAATTGCGCATCGAACAGAGGCAAGCCTACGTGAATGCTCTTTGCACGGCGGGCACTACACATGAGGATGCGATTCGCTTACGCCAAATTTTCGCAGTAGAACGCCAGCGACTTTTGCGCTATGGACTCAAAGACAATGACTTGCCTTTATTGTTCGGTAAGCGAGCGCGAGGCTTTCTACCATTGCCCATGCTAACGCCCCTGGATGTTGAAGCAGCTCTCACAGCTAAAGACGATCACACTTCTCTCCGGTCAATGGCTTGGAGACTAGTTGGCGCAAGGAAATGGGTCAAATTTTCAGACAGTAAATGCGCCGATGAGTGGCTGGCATGGGGACTAAAGTTTACCACACAAGCCTCGGCTACCGAATGGGCCAACGTGGCGGATTCCATGCGTCGCTCACGATGCTTTTCCACGGCTAAAAAAGTGCTTGACCATGCTTCTAACCTTGGTACGCCCTCTCGTGTTTGGTTTGAACAAGGTGCTTTGATAGCTGATACTAATGGAGATTATCGTGAGGCAGAGAGCGCTTTTCGCAAAGCTATCGAACTAGATCCTCAAGATGCTTTCCCGTGGAATGCATTGGGTTGTCTGCTGTGTCGAAAGCCCGATCTCCTGGTCGAGGCGGAGGCCGCTTTCCAGACGGCTATTGAGTTGGATCCAGCTTATACCGCACCGTGGATCAATCTAGGAAATCTGCTGAACTACACGCTCAATCGTTCCGAAGAGGCGGAAACCGCTTACCGTAATGCAATTGGATTAAATCCGACTTATGCGACATCATGGTGCAACCTAGGAAATCTGCTGAGCTACAAGCTCAATCGGATCGAAGAGGCGGAGGCCTCTTATCATAAGGCGATTGCGCTGGATCCGGCTTACGCCTCTCCGTGGAGCAATCTGGGCAATTTGCTGAACTACAGGTTCAATCGGCCCGACGAGGCAGAAGCTGCTTACCGCAAGGCAATCGAGCTAAAGCCAGCTAACGCCTTGCCGTGGAACGGCCTAGGCAATCTGCTGCACTACAAGCTAGATCGGTTCGACGAGGCGGAAGCCGCTTACCGTAAGGCGATTGAGTTTGATCCTGCTTACGCCCAGGCTTGGAACAACCTGGGCCATCTGCTGCAATACAAGCTCGGTCGGTTCGACGAGGCGAAGAGCGCTTACCGTAAGGCAATTGAGCTGGGTCCGACTTCCGCCTTGCCGTGGTTCAGGCTAGGCAATCTGCTGCACTACAAGCTAGATCGGCTCGACGAGGCCGAGGCCGCTTACCGTAAGGCGATTGAGCTGGATCCTGCTTACGTCCACGCGTGGAGCAACCTAGGCAATCTGCTGCACTACAAGCTAGATCGGCTCGACGAGGCCGAGGCCGCTTACCGTAAGGCGATTGAGCTGGATCCTGCTTACGCTCAGGCGTGGAGCAACCTAGGCAATCTGCTGCACTACAAGCTAGATCGGCTCGACGAGGCTGAGGCCGCTTATCGTAAGGCGATTGAGCTGGATCCTGCTTACGTCAATGCGTGGGGCAACCTAGGCAATCTGCTGCATTACAAGCTCGATCGGCTCGACGAGGCCGAGGCCGCTTACCGTAAATCGATTGAGCTGGATGGTACTTACTCCCTGGCTTGGAGCAACCTAGGCAATCTGCTGCTCTACAAGTTCGACCGGCTCGATGAGGCGGAGAGTGCTTACCGTAAGGCGATTGAGCTGGATCCTGCTTACGCTCAGGCGTGGGGCAACCTAGGCAATCTGCTGCACTACAAGCTCGATCAGTCCGATGAGGCAGAGAGTGCCTACCGTAAGGCGATTGAGCTGGATCCTGCTTACGTCCAGGCGTGGGGCAACCTAGGTAATTTGCTGCACTACAAGCTCGATCAGTTCGATGAGGCAGAGAGTGCCTACCGTAAGGCGATTGAGCTGGATCCTGCTTACGTCCCTGCGTGGAGCAACCTTGGCGATCTGCTGGACCACAAGCTCAATCGGCTTAGCGAGGCCGAGATGGCTTATCGTAAAGTAATCGAAATAGATCCAAGAGATTTTTCGGCATGGCAGCGTTTGGCTTATCTATTAGGCGAGGAACAGAACCGTTATGACGAAGCTGTTGTCGCCTGTCGGTGCGCGATTGGCCTGAATCCAGACCATTCTGGCACATGGAATAACCTAGGTTTTCTACTGGGGGAAAAGCTAAACCGACCAGAAGAAGCTGAAGCTGCTTACCGCAAGGCGATTGAACTTGAACCGGAGTTTTCTTGGGCGTGGAACAACCTAGGCTTGCTCTTTGATGCGCAAGATCGCTTGGACGAGGCAGCGAACGCTTATAGCCGAGGTGCCAGTCTGCCCCCGGAAACGTACCTTTATTGGGGAAAGAGACGTGCCGAACTGCAAACACGCCGCCACGCGAACTTGATCAGGCAAGCGCTTGATTCCGACAATGGCCCTGGGCTACGCGATGCACTTGGTCGCCTACTGACTGAATCGTCTGACATTGCCGCAGCCATCGTCAGCGAGCACTTCGTTGAGGGGGTTCTTACCTCTGTATTGGACAATGTTCAACGCGCCACGACACTGCTAGCACTGCTGCGAGATATTGGCTACGAAAAGTACGCCCGTCCATTACTGCTGGCCCTAGAAGCTGCCATCGAGAATCGCTCAGACAAATTGGCCGAAATTGAGCCAGAAATCCAGAGCGCAGCGCAGCGCATGTTCGAACGGCTCACCGCAAGGAGGCGCTGAACGAGTAGCGAGGGGCAAAGCACTGCCCGAACGCGGTAATGTTTGATCCGAGAAAAATGGCGTTTACAAATACTGCGACGATTCTGTTGCCGCGAAACGAATTATCTTGCGTGCCTTTCGACATTATCTTGATGTCGAATGTTTACGTATGGTTCTATGCCTTAGCTGCTAGGATGGGGATATTACGTACATTGCGGAGCGATGTGTATCCAACAAACCTCGCTTTCCTTCCGTGGCATGAAAATCTGGCGTCGCACGCGATCGATATTGAGGCAATGCGGAAGACGTTGGTTGCGGCCTGCTCTAGTAGGTTGGCCGCCAAAGAGTCCCTGATAGAGTCCCTCGATAGCTTGCGGTTTGGCTCGTTCAAACAACGACTAAGGGATGATCAAGATTCGCGGATAAACTGGGGGGAGAATTTCACAGATCCGAAATACGAGGTTAGTCTCGGCGATATTGCAGTAAGCCACTCAGATGACGGATGGCGAGTCAAGCTGTCGAATGACCTCTTCGATTATGTTAAATGCAATCACGAAGCCCTTGCCAGAGGACTGAAGGTGGCTATTGAGCAAAGTGGAAAAAGTCACCTAAACCGATCGTCAATACTGAATCTTTCAATACCTGTCGGCGACGGAGAACTAGATGCGTGGAAAAAAGTCGTTGATGACCACAAAGAGCAAGCTCTCGAAGACTCTGTGACGGAAGCTCTTCATGAGTTGGATCGGGTTGTTGGCGATTGTCTAGGTCTAGATTCTTCGGACATAGAAGAGATTCAACGTGATTTGTATACAGATCCATTCCTCAAAGGTATTCGCCCGCGCTACCCAGGAACTGTGACCAGAAAACAGGGGTTCCGAACAGGCTTGGACTCTGAAGAGCGGTACGAGTAGAAATTTATTCTAATGAGTACATTGGGGGGCGTCGCAGGCCATCCGAACCGATGGATGAAGAGCCGCAGGAGAGTTAATTGACATATTCTGTTACGATATTCGAGGCTATGTCAAAATACTAGGCGCCAGTTGTGCTGGTATGCCAGAAAAACAACAACCAAAGGATGACTCGGTGGAGCTTATCGTAGGTGATGATGGTCTGCTTGCAGATGAAGTGGGTGTTTGGGCCAAAGAAAAACACGCTTACCTTCGTCGCTATCTAGATATTTCACGAGCTGCTCGAAAGAAGTACATCGGAGACCATAAAGGAGGGGCGGTGTATTTCGATCTCTTCTGCGGAGCAGGTAGATCAAGAATCAGAGGCACAGACGAATGGATTGATGGGGGTGCTGTCGCTGCCTGGAAGACGAGTTTAAGCGGGGGAGCTCCCTTTACTGACGTCTACATCTCGGACCTGGACGAAGAGAAATTGAACGCTTGCTCCCATCGGCTTCGTAGTCTGGGAGCGCCTGTTCACGCGATACATGCATGCGCAATAGAAGCAGTTGAAACGATGGTCGCGACAGTCAGTGGTTATGCCCTGCATTTTGCATTTGTTGATCCGTATAGCTTGGAAGCCCTTGATTTCCGGGTGATCAGTACACTATCTAAGCTAAAGCGGATTGATCTCCTCATACATCTCAGCGCAATGGACTTGCAGCGCAATTTGTCGATCAATTTGGTTGCAGAGGAATCAGCATTTGACAACTTCGCGCCGGGTTGGCGGACAAACGTAAGCACGGCAGGAACGCAAGTTGAAGCTCGCCGCCGCATCATCGAGTATTGGCGAGAACAGGTTGCAAAGCTTGGGGTATGGCCATCAGTTGATCAGCGCCTAATTACCGGCGAAAAAAACCAGCCACTGTATTGGTTGCTGCTTGCCGCGCGGCACGAGTTGCCGCACCGGTTTTGGCAGACGGCTGCAAATCCTGAAGGTCAGCAGTCTCTATTTTAGGCAACTGCTTGCGTGGCAGGGTAAGCATCCCAGGTCTTGCCCTGAAAAACCCTGCCATTCGCTTTCTTGTGCCGTTTGACGCCATCGGCGCCCCATCCTCCCCACTGCTTGAAGAAAAACGCTGAACCTGCGGCGTCAGCTTGTTCCTGCACATTAGTTACCCATTCTTCCCGCATAGGCCGGGCGTGGTGGCCCGACTCGCCGCCGACGATTACCCAATCAATGCCCGTAAAATTGACCTTGCCAATATCTTCAAGCAACGGCTCGACGGAAAGAAAACGAATGCGGGCATCAACCTGCCGTAAATAGTCGATACGCGGCACACCGTATTGTCGATCTTCCACCGACACACCAAGCCACACATTATCCGGACAGCCTCGCTTACTGAAATACACAGGCAACCGTTCGGCACGCTTGGTAAGAATTTGATAGGTGTGCTGCGGCGTTTGTCGAATCACATTGAAAACCTGATCCAGATATTCGTCGGAAATGTTTTCGTGAAAGAGGTCGCTCATCGAATTAACGAAGTAAACCGTTGGTTTTTTTCGCTGAAGCGGCTGCTCTAATCGATTCGGCAAAATCGACAATTTAAAGCCGTTCTCGTAACCCGGTACGCCTATCGCATGAAGGCGCCTCGCCATTACCTCCGCATAGCAGTGCTTACAGCCGGGAGAAATTTTGGTGCAACCCGTTGTCGGGTTCCAAGTTTGCTCGGTCCATTCGATGCGGGATTGAGTCGACATTTTTTCTCCTACGTTTTCAGTGTTGACTCTTGCTACGAGTCATACCGCCTTCACCAACCAATCCATCGATGAGTTTAGACAACGCGATGCGCAACGGAGCCTGTTCATCTCGGCCTAGCTGCATTCTTACTTTGTCTGCTAATGCATCGACAGTTGGCACATAACTTTGGTTGCCCCAATGCACGAGGCGCATACAGCACTCGATTACATGCGCCTTGGGATTAGCTTCGCCCTTTTCATATCGGCTCAAGGTTGACTGTTTTACACCCAGTTCGCGGGCAAATTCGGCCTGACTGCGCCCGTTGCGGGCTGTTTTTATGAGTTGCGGGATGCTTGAAATAGTCACGATTGAGAGCCGTATAGATGCATACGGCGCATTATATACATTTTTTAATGCGCTTTGTGCATATTTCTATCTGGGAAATTGGAGTGCTTTCATCTGAAAAACCGTTTTTTTGTCAACCCAACGCCATAATCCCGCGTTAACCGATACATGAACCGCCTCGCTGCCCACTGCATATCTTCCATGCACCCACAGGTCAAACCTGTCTGGTTCGGCAGCCGTTTGTTCTCGCATAGTGAACGAATGCCTTCGTCGCGGCTGATCTAGCCGTACCGGCTCCTCGGAGCCATTCCCTTGCGAGAATTCGCCCAGCGGCTCCCCGGTGCTGCCGGTTTTGCTCGGTCTGCTGGCACCAATACGGGCAAGCGCCTGAAGGATGAATTGGCATGTACCACTATCAGATGCTTAGGAACATCGATGGGCGCAGCGGAACCTGCTACATGGAGTTGCTGCCGGGACCGTTCAAGGGAAATTGTTGGAACGCCGAATCCATCTTCTTTGACGAAGACGCCGATGGATTCGGCATCGTCGAAACCATCATTGCCTCCCGCGCGTCGGCCTATGACCATTACGACAATATCGAGATTGATAGCCACACATGCTGGGACATTGTTCGCGACCTGGAGACGTTGATCGGCATACTGGCGTCGGACGCCTCGCCATCGGAGTTGCGACGACTCCCCATTATCCAAAGGCACAAGAACTTCTTCGCCGAGGTGGAGAACAACCGGCCGGCACTGCTCGCAATGCTCGCCGAGTTGGTCGCGTGGCTGCGGGTTACGCTCGACAGCTACCGATCAATCACGATTCTCGGCATGTGAGAGCAACTGTGCAGATGTCATTCCAAGCGGAAGTCACATCATGATCGAAGAACTCTACAGCCCCAAGACCTACCCGCGCCCGGTTGCCGACCAGATCGAGCAAATGGGTGCCCTCGCCGTGTCAATCGCCAACCGCTGGCTACTCGGCTGGCCGAAGCGGGTCACGAGCCTGCTCAAGTCAGGTACCTATCTGGACAGCCTGTCCTCACAGGTCGGCCAGGAAAAAGACATTCTTGCGAACGAAGCCAATCTGCGTCACCTAGCACGCAGGGAAATTCTGGAACTGTACGAAATCAGGGAGTCACCGCCGGCATGCTGATCTTCTTCGACACGGAATTCACAGAACTGGGTATCGATCCCCGGTTGATTTCCATCGGTCTGGTGGCCGAGGACGGCGAACGCACGTTCTACGCCGAGTTGTCGGATACGTATTCGCCCAACGATTGCGGCGACTTCGCACGCCTTCCGGAACAGTTTCGTCATCGAGCGATAGGGAAGCCATGACACGTTATATCTGGATGCTGGCGATGTGCGCGGCAATTTCGATCACGTTCTGGAAACCGTGAAGGCTTCCGGAGAAGTGCCTGCGGCGGAGATCACGGAAGATATCGAATCGATTGTCGGTGTAGGTAAAGCACGCCCACGCCCCCCGAGCCAAACGGAATTTCCAGCGGCTTCTCGGCGGCGAGAGATTGCCTCATCTTTTGGTGAGAGAAAGGCAGTTTCTCGATAGTTAGCCCTAGAATCTTCCTGATTCCCCAGGCTCTATTGAGATCAGCGTTTTCGAGGTCATTGGAAAATCGGCAGGTCCTCATGGCCACATTCACATGCGGCGCGGCTACGGCAAAATTAACGTGAATATTCCGAACTTTGAAGAGCTCGCAGCATATACGTGCGAGGTCCTTTTTCAGATTGCCAAGTTGTTGTTTATTCCTCGTATGCCTGACGGCAAAATCGAGTAGCACGACAAAGGCTTTGCAATCAAATGCAGCAACATCAATTCCTACATCATTGTGCTGAATTCCTGAGAATACCCGGCGTTGGAAGCAATCGAAAATCTCGCGTACCAGCAGACGAAATGGCGGTAACAAGCAGGTAATCAGAAGCACCTGATAGATGTGGTCGCAAATTTTGAGGGCCATTTCTGACTGCCCCAGGCGTGTTGCTTTTCTGACCAAAATAACTAAAGCAGCGAGGGCGTCCAGACCTGCACGCCGCATCAACATATCCAACTGGACTTTGGTAACGACAGGGCCACGTGCCATCACGTTCTGATTCCTCTGCTCGTTCTTTCTGAGAAGAATCGCCTGAATGTCACCATCGAGCGTTCTGATCCAGATTTCGGTTTCGAGAGCAGACAAGGATGGCTTGCGAAGGATATCCCATAAAGGATGCTTCAAAAGACGCGTGGTTCCGGGAACCTCGATTTCGACCTTTTCAACACGGGCGTTTCGAGGCCCTCTATCGCCTATAGCATATTTCGCCCAGTTGCAGTCATGTTTTACGGTCCCGTCTCCCTTAGGGTGAATAGCATGCGGTTCGAGGTGATGTTCAACGGCATACGCACTCGGTAAACCGAGTTCGCTTCGAATCATTTCGAACCAGAGCGCATTCGAAATCACATAGATATCGTCTTTTCTTGGCCCTTTGGCGCTTTCGATGGACTTTTGCAGCCTTACGCTAAAGCTGCCTGCACTGGGGGGAGTTCTATTCATATCAACAAGTTGCACCACATCACTAGAGGCGAATTAGGCACGACTATACCAGTATGGCAATTGGAATCTTGCGAAGATAGCATCCAGCGTGACAGGGTATGACAAGGCTGAAAACGAATGGAAAAAATCACGAAAAATCTTGCAGATTCTCTCGAACGAGATCTTCTCGAAAGGCACGGCCCGCTCATTTCCGACGATGCCTTACGTGTCGCTCTTGGATATAAAAGCATGAACGCGTTTCGGCAAGCTTTGGTCAGAAAGACCGTTCCAGTGCCCGTGTTTTCGATTTCAACACGCAGGGGAAAATATGCCTTGGTCAAGGACGTAGCTGCCTGGCTAGCCGCTCAGCGAACGTTCGCCGTATTGAAAGGCGACTTGTCGCCAGAATGATTTTGAATGAATCGTCTATCACCCAAAAAACGGAGGTATCTATGATCTAGCGCTACGACTTTGAAATACCAAGGCCATAGACGCGAAAACGGCCTGAGGCATTTGCCTCAGGCCGCTCCGAGAAACATAACAATGTCAGTTAGGCGCCGACATCAAGATTCTCCGCGTCAAACCAACCGGTGTCAAGCAGTCTATCGATGCCGGAATCGGCCTACTCGTGCCCTAAATTGGGCATCCAGCTCGATTATTTGTTGCCTCTGCCTTGCCCGTCGGGCGAAGCGGATCTGTTCGCTTTTCGAAGCAAGCAGAGGCAACCGACTCGGAGAAGAGAATGCTAACCAATGAGCAACTGCTGCAGCTATTTATTCGTCAGAGCACCCCGCTCACCGGACGAAAGATCGTGGAAACGATACGAGTTTCCGATCCAGTCCGCAGGGTCGGAGGAGGAACGCATAACGTCGTCACGCGTTTCGCCAGTAAGAAGATGGAATGCGCCATCCAGGCGGAGAGCCATAAAGGCGAGTTGCCGGCGCTCCACGAGTGGGAACATGATCCGAATACACACGAGGTCTACGACCAACCATCCCAGGTGAAGCTTGCCTACCGAACATCGAACGGCAAGCAGGTCAATCACCTGTCAACGCCCGATTTCTTCGTCATCCAAGAACACTGGATGGGGTGGATCGAGTGCAAACCTGAAGAAGAACTCCAAAAATCCCATGCAAGTGGCAATGAGCGCTACGTCCCCGATGGCCACGGCGGCTGGCGCTGTCCGCCGGGCGAGTCATTCGCCGGGCAATTCGGACTCGGCTTTCAGGTGCGATCAGATAAGGACACGAACTGGATGCTCGTCCGAAATCTCGAATTTCTGTCCGACTACCTAAGTCCTGACTGCCCGCTGCCAGGAGAAGAAACACAGCGAGTAATTCAGCAAGCTTTTTGTTCCGAGCGCTGGATGTTGCTGTCCTCATTACTGGCAGGCGATAGTATTTCGGCGGACTCCGTTTATGCCCTCATTGCATGGGGCAAGATATTCTTCGATGTCGAGCATGAACTCTTGTCGGAGCCGATCTTCACAAACATCTGCCGTGACGAATTGAGTTATCAGGTGTATCGGGGCCAAAAGCTCGGGCGCCGTGATCACAAAACTGTTGCACTTCCCAAAATCATTCTGAGCGCCGGAACCCGAATCACTTGGGACGGGCGAGCATGGCGCATTTTGAACGTTGGCGAGAACGACGTTTTTCTCGAAGACGACCAGAAGGCCATTTCTAATCTTGATTTCGATTCGTTCAATTCACTGGTCGAACAGGGAACGATTAGCGGGATTCCAGAAGAGGCTGATCAACAACATGAGCTAGCCAACGAAATCGTAAGGCATGCTGCCCCCATCGATCTCGAGAAAGCAATCACCCGTTGCAACCATCTCGATGGCGCGGTGCAAACCGCAGTTGCCGTTCGCCCGCGAACGCTTCGCCACTGGCGCCACCGTGCGGCGGAAGGCGAGATCGCCTATGGAAACCGGTTTGCGGGGCTGATCACGCGAATCAGTGCTCGCGGCAATCGGCAACGAAAAATCGTTCCCCGCGTCATCGAATTGATGAACGAAGTCATCGATACCGAGGTAATGGCTGCTTTCCAGCCCAAAATCACGGTTTGCTACGGGATGGCACGCAACAAGTGTACAGAAGCAGGTTTGGTTCCTCCGTCGGAAAAAACTTTTCGCGCCGAAATCAAACGACGCAGGGAAGATGTCGTTGCAAAAGCGCGCCTCGGCCGAAAAGCGTCGTATCCATTGACGGAGTTTCAATGGCACATCGACCAGTCGACGCCACGCCATGGAGAACGGCCGTTCGAGATCGGGCATATCGACCATACGGAGCTCGACCAAGAGCTTGTTGACAGCCAGACAGGTGCGAATCTCGGCCGCCCATGGCTGACCGTTCTCCTTGATGCCAACGCCAGATTCGTCCTGGCATTCTTCCTGACCTTCGACCCGCCGAGCTATCGAAGTTGCATGGCGGTCATCCGAAATTGCGTGCGTCGTCATGGTCGAATCCCAAAAACAATCGTCGTTGATCAGGGCAGCGATTTTGAGAGCCTCTATTTCGAGGCCTTACTTGCCCGAATGGAAACGCACAAAAAATCCCGACCTGCCGCCAAAAGCCGCTTCGGATCGGTGATCGAGCGTTTTTTTGGCGTGAATAACCAGATGCTCGTTCACAACCTGGCTGGCAACAGTCAGGCCCTCCAACGACCGCGCAGCATGTCGCCAAGCCACGATCCACGGAAGCTAGCCATATGGACCTTGCCAGCTCTGACCGATGCTCTGGATGACTTCTTTGGGAATGTCTATGCCTCGCTGATTCATCCGGCGCTTGGTGTCTCGCCACGAGAAGCGCTGGCCAACGGACTCGCCACCTCCGGCCTGCGCAGTCACGTCTTGATTCCCTATTCCGAGGAATTTATTCGCCTGAGCATGCCGAGCACACCGGCCAGCAAAGCGATGATCCGAGTGGGGCGCGGCGTCAAGATTCGCGGCATCCATTATTGGCACCCAGCGCTGCGCGAACCCAAGTATGCGAATACTAAGGTTCCGGTCCTCTACGACCCGTTCGACGTATCACGCGCCTATGCTCTGGTTGGCGGCGAATGGGTGCTCTGCCGTTCCGAGCATCAGGCGCTGTTCGATCGCCGTACCGAACGGGAAATCGTCACGATCTCTCAGGAAATTCGGGCGCTGCATCGCCTTGCTGGCATTCGTAGAAACGTCAACGCAGGCGATATCGCCGCCTTCATCAGCAACATGCGGCAGTCCGAGGCGGTCTTGCGCCAGCAACGTCACGACGCCGAACGGCGAACAGACGAGGCATCAACCGAGCCATCGTTGCCGGTCGCCTTGCCGAACGACACGCCTCTCGTGTCGATAAACCCCTGGTCGTCCCCTGTCGTCTACGAACAGTTCGAGGAGTTGAAATAATGGAAACCACTTCAAGTCAAAAAACCACAACCGAGGTCCTTGCTGATTTCACATCTTATGTTTTCAGTCATCCTGCTGCTTTGACGACTTATCGCGAGCTGATGACGGCCATCAGTGCCCAAGCATCCCCTCGCGTCATTATTTTCACTGGCCCGACTGGTGTCGGGAAAAGCACCCTGGCCAAGGCGGCTTGCAATCGCCTGCTACAGTATTACCAGCCACAGATGGAAACCGAACCGGATTTTGTGCCGGTCGTAACGATCAGTGCCGTCCCGCCGAACGGCAATGCCTTCAGTTGGAAGGATTTCTACATCCGGTTACTGACCGACCAGCACGAACCGCTCGTCGATCGCAAACTACTTATGCCTCGGCAAACCTCTTTACTGCCCGAACACGGCCTTGGCGAGCGTGCGCTTGAGCATTCGGTCGCCGACGCGTTGCGCAGGGCCGTAGAGGAGTACTGCCGGCGCAGACGAACCCGTTATCTGATCATCGACGAGGCGCACCACATGCTTCTGGTCAACAGTCAGCAGCGTCTGGAGTGTCAGTTTGAGTGCCTGAAATCGCTGACGATCCAAACCGGCGTCTCCATCTTGCTGACGGGAACCTACCGGCTGCTGGACATCTTGGAGCAAAGCGGTCAGCTCACGCGGCGCAGTCAGGTAGTGAATTTCCCACGCTACGACATGCGTCGCAATAGTGATCTCCTGAGCTTCAGGAAAGTTCTGGGGTTTCTTGAAACCGAGTTGTCGAAATACGTGTCCACACGTCTCGACGAAAATGCCGAGTATTTCTATCGCAAGTCGGCGGGATGCGTCGGCATACTCAAAGACTGGCTGACGCTTTGCCTGGAACATGCTCTCAAGGAAAAAATCGCGGCCATCGACGCGACGTTCGCCGAACGGTTTGCACTCAAAAACCGTGGCCTTCTGACCATCGCAGAGGAAGCCTGCCTTGGGGAAGCCAAGCTCGCCGATGTTGGCGACGATCGACTCGCGGATCTCCTGAAGAACGGAGTGCTGCTCGCGCGCGACGAACCATCCTTGCCGGCAAAGAGGCGACGCCCAGGCCAGCGAAATCCGAAGCGCGATCCAGTTGGAATGAACGAACGAGATCATCGTGCCGGATTCCGAACTGCTGCTTGACCTTCAGCGGGCGATCACGACGCCGGCAAGGAGCAGGCTGTTTTTGCTTGCTCCTGAAGGCGTCGGCACACCGAATCAGGAGGGATTGTTATCCCTTCTGGTTCGGACCTGTCATGCCCATGCGGTCAATCCGCGGCTGGTGATACGGGACATATTTCCCGAGGCAGAACCAAGCATCGGCAGCATACCGACCGCGGCGTTCTATCAGCGTCTCGCAGGAACGATGAACGGGCTCGGCAAATATGCGGAGCTGTTCGTCACGGCTATGGAAAAACTGACGGGAAGAAGCGATCTGCGAAGTTTGACCATGCTGCCGTGGCAAGATCTTTTTCCGCACAACGGCCAAGGGCTATTGGCCCGCCATCGGCGCTGGTGCCCCGTTTGTTTGCATGCGCAGCGACTACGCGGCGATGTGGCCAGATTGCCACTCATCTGGTCGCTGGAAACTTGCAGAATTTGCAACCACCATTCCGTGCCGCTCGAACATATCTGCCCCTCCTGCGGGAAAACCCAGCCCTTCGTGCCGCCTTACCCGGACTTAGGCATTTGCAGCCATTGCCGTCTGCCGCTTGGCGGCGTTCACGCGCCGCAAGAAACGTCGATGTTTCAGCGTTGGATTGTCGAAGGGGTCGGAGGAATGGTCGAACGTCAATCGGTAGAGCGTTTCTCGCCTTCATTGCATAGGTTCCGCCAATTCCTGATTGAGCAGGTGGAAGCGCATACGGACGGGAATCGAGCGGCCTTTTGCCGCGCGCTCGGCCTCAATGAGTTTGCGATCAGCGGTTGGTTGAACAAGGGCGAGCGACCAAGCATTACGCAGTTCCTGACGATCTGCTACGGAACAAAGACAATGCCGATCGAGGTTTTCGATCAACAGCATTCGGGAAAAACTGCTGTTGTGCCGCTCTCAGAAGTAGAAAAGTTACGAAGCCGAAAACCATGTCCGCGACCGACTCCAGAGCGGCATGCAGCGGTACGTCTGGCGCTACAGGAGCTAGTAGCTGCGGGGAGAGGCCAGCCTGTCTCAGCCGCTGCAACAGACCTCGGTGTCACGCGCTCATTCTTGCGGTATTGGTTTCCTGATCTTTGCAAATCGCTATCGCTTAGAAGCCAATGTATGGCGCAAGAACGGACTCGACTCTGCCATCAACGCCAAGCATTGCGAGTGAAGGCGGCGGTCAGAAGCATTCGGAAATCAGGTGCATGGCCGTCGTATCGGAAAGTGGGAAAGCTGCTGAAGCAGCAGAATTTGTCGCTTTCTGAACAGCGGCTTCGGGAAGTCTATAAAACGGAGATCAATTTTGATGAAACACGCAAAACGCAGGAAGCTTCGGCAAAAAAAACCAAGGTACTCACTGGCAGAACTATTGGCACAAATGCCTAATGCTGAGCAATACAAGAGTCTTGTCCGTTCAGATGAAACTTTGCGCGCTTGGGACGAGATGATTCCTGTTGGCAGGGAGTTCGGCGCCGCCAAGACACATCGCTGAAATAGCGATCTTTGCAGCTACTTCTCCTCGGCCTTCGACGGTCGGCCGAAATCGGCGAATGCCTACAGTCGCCGCAAACGATCATTGGATCCGTTGAAACCTGACGAGCCGAGGCAGCAACCAGCCGCTCAGCACCCCGAACCTGCTAAATACCACCTTTTGGGAAACGGCGACTCAGGTATCTCGCAAGCACACCAGTCAGACCGACAACGAGCTCTGCCTCATCGAATGCGGGAGGATTACCCTCCACAAGGTGCCTGCCGCAGTTGGACGTGTATCCCCAAGCCTTGTCCACGATCTGATCTACCGGTTTCGGGGACAAGTTCGGATTTCTGCGGAGCACATCGCCTAGCGTGTCTTTGCTCTCGCAGACATCACGAGCGACGCATTCAAGCGCTGCCGTGGCATGCTGGATGGCGCCACTGACTTCTGGGTTGGGTCTGCGGGATAAGTCAAGGATCGCTTCGTGCAACTCACTGGCGGCCGTGTGGTTACCCCGTAGCAGGAGTTCCTGCTACCCCTCCTTCACTGCAAGTTCAAACGCCTCGGAGCCACGGACCTCCAAACGTGTGCCCACCAATTGCCAGCCCACGCCCTTGATGCGGAACATGCGATTCGTTTCGCCTGAAAAATCGACGCCACTGCGTTCGCACGACTGCGCGAGCAACTCTATCAAGTCATAGATCTCGAACCACTCGCAGTCACTAATGAGATCCCGAACTTCACCGTCTACATTCGGGAACTCCGACCAGTTGCTCCTGTCCGGCGTCCGGTACAGTATGCTGCATAAGACACCACGAAGATCGGAGGGGTTTAGCCCGCACTGATAGGCTAGAGCGACGACGGCGTGACGAAGGTCATCAGGCGCCTCATATCGGACCGTGATGTCGGCATCTGGCCGATTGAGACCATGCCTTCGTGAGAATGTGTCCATGTCCATCGCCTCATGGCCGTGTGGAGAATCGTTAGTCTGCCCCGTGCGGTGTCAGGGTGCTGGCGGGCGAGCAAACCACGACCTGACGCGCGCCTCTCGTCAGCGCAACATAAAGGTGTTGGGCCGTCATGGCCTGCGGCTCGAGCACGATCGCCACATCGGCCTCCAATCCTTTGAGCAGCAAGGTACTGCCGACGGCCCGTCGCGCAACCGGCCGGCTCATGAGGCGCTGCCGCTCGCGCGCTTGAAGGGCTGCAGCATGCAAGGTGTATCTTCCACCAGCGGCAGCCTGCATCGCAGCCTGACAGCAGCGCAGGACTTCGGGACGGTATAAATGGGTCCCCGGCTGCCGGGCGAACGTCTGCAGCAGACGGGAGGCCTCAACAAAACTGGGGCCACGTTCGAACGCAACCGCGGCGGCTTCGATAGGTGTCGGGGGATTGCGAGGCCTGCCATGCTGCAGAACTTGCACGCGCTGCAGCAATCCGGCCGCTCCGACGCCGGTCATCAAGCTCGCGGCGAACTCGACCACTTGCCGCAGTGGATCGGCGCCGGCGGGGTCGAACGTCCGTGCGAACTGGATGAGCTCGACGAGGTCGACACGTTCGACAACCGTCGCACCGGGTGTCTGACTGGCCAACTGGTAGCGTCCGCGGACATTCATCGCGTCGCCGATGACGAGAACGCTGTCCTGTGCGTTGCGCCCGCGTGTCCTCGCTGCAGCCCTGCGCTGCTCTTGCGCCGTCGCCGCGTAAAGTTGCACCCATTGCACTGCAGCTGGCGCTCCCTGTAGTTCCACCGGCTGGCCGGCTTGAAGCAGCATTCGCGCATTCAGCAGCCATAGGCCGAGGTCTTCGGTACCGGCCAATCTCCACCGCCACGGTGTCTGCAACATGCCGACCGGGGGAAACTGCGTCTCGACATCGGCTTGCCAGTTGACCAAGCGATTGCCACCGAAGCCGAAAATAGCCTGCATGGGGTCGCCAAGCACACACGTCGGCAGGACCTCCGCCGCCCAAGCCACCAAGCGGTGTTGAGCGGCATTGCAGTCTTGGTATTCATCGACCAAAAGCCGTGCATAAGTCGCTCGCAGCGACGCGGTGATGTGTCCGGCCTGCAGCAGGTTGACTGCGGCCTCCCGGATCGCTGGGTAGTCCTGATCTGGATTAGCAAGCTCTAGCACGTGGGTGCGAAGGCCGCTGCGCAGCGGAAACTTCCCGGCGAGCCTCATCGCGAACCCATCTATCGTCGAGATCCGGTAAGCCGAATTGGGAGTGGCCGCCCGGGCTATGCGAGCCCGTAGGGCCGCGACACCGGCATTGGTATGGGTCAAGATCAGAATGGGTTTGCTGCCCTTGTGCGCGGCCAGCGTATCGGCGATAAGTTGTGTCTTGCCGCAGCCTGCCGGTGCGGTGACCGAGCCGTGCGCAACTGCGAACAGGTCGAGTTCAGGTGGCATGGGTCCACGCCCATAGCCGGTTCAGCACGTCGACGAATCCGGGTTCGGCATTCTGAAACTGCGGCCCGACGATCCTGCGTCCGACATGCTGATAGGCGGATACGGACTTGAACCAGCCGTTCTTGCTGACCCGGGCTGCGCGGCCCAACAGTTCACGCGTGGCCGCCAAATAGACGCCCTGCGCCGCTCTTTCAGCCTCAATGGCTTCCAGCGTTCGCCGGCCCTCGGATTTGGACCGAATGTGCTCGGCCACATCGTCGCGGCCGATGCGTTCGATGGCGTAGCCCAGTAGGGAATCGATCGCCGCGTCGGTCATGCAGATGAACAGCTCATCTTCCAATGCACGGCCCACTCGCCAGGTGAGCAGACCAACGCCCTCTGCGGCAAGCGTCTCAAGGAGCTCGGGCGTCGGCGCCTTGTCCGCATCGATGAATGCAGTCACGTTGTAGCCCAGTCGGCGCAAGACGAGCGCCTTGCCCAGGCACAGGTCTGGCGTGCTGCCGCAAGCGTTGACGTACGCCCCGCCGAGTGCGAAGAACGAAATCTGGCTGTGGTCCTCCACGCCATACTGGTCGAGCCCTCGCGCCAATCCGATCTCGCTGGCCCCCTCGCAGACCAGGATGGACTTGGCCAGAAGGGCTTCGGGATCCGTGCGCAGGATACTTTGGACCTGATCGGTCACGCCCGCGGGGCGGACCACATGGTGATCGCCTTCGTTCCTGACGATGAACAGTTGGTTGCCGGAAAGCTCGCGCAGTGCAACGGGCGAATGCGTGGTCATAAACACTTGAAGTGGCAGGTTTGCGTCCTTGGCACCCAAGGAATCCAGCAGGCGCTTGAGCCGGTGGGGCTCCAAGCCGAATTCGACCTCATCCACGAGTGCAATGGTTGCAGTGTGAGCAGCCTCACGCTGCAACCCGGCCATGAGCAACCGGGCGGATCCCGTTCCCAGAGAGCGCAGCGGAATGCCTGCCTGACTGTGCAGAGCGATAGCACCATCGCCAATGGAGACAGCATGCGCATCAAGCATAGCCTGCGCCTGGCCCACGGGCACACCCAACGCCATCGCGGTGCGCGTCACGACCTGCAACGTCTCAACCAATTGAGCGCCGGCCTGGTTGCCGAATCCCGTCCTCGCGTCCCGCGCCGCACGAGCCAGCTCTGCGCCCAGATCGGGCCGCTCGTCAGTCAGCCTGTTGAGCACAGAGCTACGGCTCCAGGACAGATGGGTACTGGCGTAGTTACCGATGCGCGCAGGGGCCAGCGCGACGCGATGCTTCCAGGCGAGACCACGCTCCAGCCCTTGCTCCTGCGCCCGCTCTGAGTGCAACAGCCACGATGGCTCCAGGTCCGGTCCCACTTCGAGGCGAAACGTCAATACTGTCTCGATGTCGGCCCGGGGTTCGGGCTCGATTTGACCAGTTGCCGCATCATGCCCCCGCAGAAACTCGCCGTAGGACTCCAGGCTCAACAACTCGTCCGGAAGACCACCAAGCGTCACCGAGATGACGATGGGCTCAGTAATGTCCAGGCCATAGAAGTCCGTGTCGGCTATGCCCACGCTGCGCCGTACGCCCAAGCACAGGTCGATGGCGTCCAGGATGGTCGATTTGCCACTGTCACCCGGACCGATGAGGCAGTTGATGCCCGCCGAGGGGGCCCAGTCGAGCGACTTGATCGAGCGAAAGTTGCTGATTTCCAACCGACGGATGCGCGCCATGCTCCTCCCCAAATCGCATGTTATTTTGTTATCTCAAGTATCCCGCCTTTTTTGGCAGCCGTCCAACTGATCATCAAGTGGATCGGCCGCAGTTTAACTCGCGCGTCGCGCGAAGCTCCGGCCAGACTTCACCAAGTGGTTCCATATGCCCGCGGCCGATTCTCTAAGTTCTGGCCGAACTGAAGCGATCACTGGCGCAGATAACGCTACCGCCGAATGGCCGATGCTCGCCACTCAGCGGTCGCTCACGGAATGCAGCTTCACCGTCCGCTTCGACCGAGGATGTGCCGCAGATCTTTCTGATCCACGGCGATTACTCATAATCGAGATTTTGGAAGGGCAGAAAAGCAAAAAGGCCAACCGAATCCGGTTGGCCTTTACTTGGAAGCATATCCTTGCCACTCGATTTTGGAAGCATAAGCTTGCCAAGTGGCAAAGTTATGGTCCCAAGGACAATGCGGGTTTTCGTCTGTTTCGGTTTTGGTGGGCGGTACTGGGTTCGAACCAGTGACCCCTGCCGTGTGAAGGCAGTGCTCTACCGCTGAGCTAACCGCCCAATAGAGGGTGCGGATTTAACCACAACTTATTCCGCCGGTCAATTTGAAGAGTGCTTTACTTTACAATACGCGTTTTCCGCTTTTGGGCCACAGATCATGATCCGCACCCGTTTTGCCCCCTCCCCGACCGGTTTTCTGCACATTGGCGGCGCACGCACCGCCCTTTTCTCGTGGGCCTTCGCCCGCCATCATGGCGGAAAATTCGTTCTGCGCGTCGAAGACACCGACGTCGCGCGTTCGACGCCGCAGGCCGTGCAGGCGATTCTCGACAGTATGAACTGGCTCGGCTTGAACTACGACGAAGGCCCGTTCTACCAGATGCAGCGCATGGACCGCTACAAGGAAGTGCTCAAGACGATGGTCGCTTCGGGCGCCGCCTACCCCTGCTACACGACGCCCGAAGAGCTCGAACGGATGCGCGAAGAGCAACGCGCCGCGGGCAAGAAGCCGCGCTATGACGGCACCTGGCGCCCTGAGCCCGGCAAAACGCTGCCGACGCCACCGGCAGGAATGACGCCGGTGCTGCGCTTCCGCAATCCGAGTTCGGGCGTGGTCGCCTGGGACGACATGGTCAAGGGCCGCATCGAAATCGCCAACGCCGAACTCGACGATCTGGTGATCGCGCGCGCCGACGGCACGCCGACGTACAACTTCTGCGTCGTCGTCGACGACTGGGAAATGGGGATCACCCACGTCATCCGCGGCGACGATCACGTCAACAACACGCCGCGCCAGATCAACATTCTCGAAGCGCTCGGCGCACCGGTGCCGATCTACGCCCATCTCTCGATGATCCTCGGCGACGACGGGCAGAAGCTCTCCAAGCGCCATGGCGCGGTCAGCGTGATGCAATACGACGACGAGGGCTACCTGCCCGAGGCGGTGCTCAACTATCTGGCGCGCCTGGGCTGGTCGCACGGCGACGACGAGGTGTTCTCGATGCAACAGTTCTGCGAGTGGTTCGACCTCGAACACATCACGCCATCGGCGGCGCAGTTCAACACCGAGAAGCTCAACTGGCTCAACGCCCACTACATCAAGGAGTCCGACAACGCCCGGCTGGCGGCGCTGGTCCAACTGCGCCTGGCCGCGCGCGGCGTTACAGTCACCGCGACGCCGTCGCTGGCAGCCATCATCGGCCTCTACAAGGAGCGCGCCAGCAATCTCAACGAATTGGCCGACGCCGCCGAAGTGTTCTACATCGACCTGCATCCGAAAGCCGAGATCCTGGCGCAGCACCTGACGCCGGAAGCGCTGCCGGCACTCGCCGACTTCATCGCCGGCGTGCGTGACGTCGCCTGGGAGGCGCCGGCCATCGGCGCACTGATCAAGACGTGCATCGGCGCGCACGGACTCAAGATGCCCAAGCTGGCGATGCCGCTGCGCGTGCTGTTGACCGGACAGGCGCACACGCCGTCGGTCGACGCCGTAATCGCGCTTTTCCCGCGCGAGCTGGTGGAGAAGCGCCTGAGCGTGGCGACGCGCGGCTGAAAACTTGTCGCTGATACTCAATAAAATTCAAAAAGCGCTTTACAAGAGCTGGCCGGATCTCTACAATGCGGCCTTCTTTCGAGCAGGGGGGTATAGCTCAGCTGGGAGAGCGCTTGCATGGCATGCAAGAGGTCCGCGGTTCGATCCCGCGTACCTCCACCAACAAGCCGAAAGAAAGTAGCCGTTTTAGTCCGGGTCCCCATCGTCTAGAGGCCTAGGACACTACCCTTTCACGGTAGGTACCGGGGTTCGAATCCCCGTGGGGACGCCAAGTTTTTTGCAGCATGCAGTACTGGAGTGGTAGTTCAGTTGGTTAGAATACCGGCCTGTCACGCCGGGGGTCGCGGGTTCGAGTCCCGTCCACTCCGCCAACACATAACGCCCTGTCATTTCGTGAGAACCACGAAATCACAGGGCGTTTTCTATTGATTTGGCTGTTCGACGTTTCCCTGTACGTGGAATGAAGCTCATTGCTTAAATATTTCGCGACAAACGAATAGAATCACGACTTATTGTTTCGACAGGCCGGATAGTGGACCGATTCCTTGAAATGAAGACCTTCAATGCGGTGGTCGACGCAGGCAGCTTCGTCAAAGCGGCGGACGCGCTGGAAATGTCGAAAGCTGCAGTGTCGCGCTATGTGGTCGAGATGGAGACCCGGTTGGGCGTACGTCTGTTGCATCGCACGACACGGCGGCTTTCCTTGACCGATGAAGGCCTGGTCTTTTACGCGCGCAGCAAAGAGCTGCTGGCTGAACTGCAGGAAGCGGAGGACGAAATCACGTCGCGCAGCAAGGCCGCCAGCGGCTTGTTGCGGATCAACGCGCCATTCACCTTCGGCATTATTCACCTGGCACCGCTTTGGGGACTGTTCAGGGAACGAAATCCGCAGGTCACTCTCGACATCACGCTGGCCGACCGGGTGGTCGATCTGGTCGAAGAAGGCTATGACGTAGCCATCCGCATCGCGTTGCTGGAAAGCTCGACGCTGGTCAGCAAAAAACTGGCGAGCACGCGCATCGTCTTGTGCGCTTCGCCGCAATATCTCGAAGCACATGGCATTCCCAGGCACCCGGGTGAGCTGGCCCAGCACGCGGTGATCTCGTACAGCTATTCATCGACCAAGGACGAGTGGCGATTTGTCGGTCCCGAGGGACCGGTGAACGTCAAGACCAAGCCGAGCATCCACACCAACAATGGCGACACCTGCCGTGCCGCCGCGTTGTCCAACCAGGGAATCATTCTGCAGCCGACATTCCTGGTCGGCAAAGATTTGTCAGAAGGAACGTTGGTCGAGTTGATGCCCGAATATCGCGCGGTCGATCTGGGAATCTACGCCGTATATCCGACGCGCAAGCACGTCTCGGCCAAGGTGCGCGCGCTGATCGATTTTTTGACGGCGCATTTTTCCGAGCTCGGGCCTTCTTGGTAAAGGTTTTTTCAAGTCGGCCAGCACTTTGATCTGGCGCCCCCTTCGACAGCCGCCCGCGTGGTGTGGCAGGCTTGCAGTGCGTAATGCGCCCAAGACTGAATCGCTCTAGCAATCCGCATCGATTTTCTGCCCAACCGAGCAGAGCGAAGCTCATTTTTCGCCGCCCAGCCATTGCGGCCGATTGATCTTTTGCATAGTATCGATGGCGGAAAGCTTGTCTCGCCTCGATGACAATTCGCTTTCCAACGTCGCTCGGACGGTTCCGGGCGCTTACGTGAAAGATAAAATCATGTCGCAATCCCCAGTTGTACCCTCCGTTTCGCCCGCTGCTCCGTCGTCCACCTCGCCATCCGTCGCAGCGTCCGTTGCTGCGTCCACTCCGCGCCGCTTTACGCGCATCGAACGATTGCCGCCCTACGTTTTCAACATCACCGCCGAGCTCAAGATGGCGGCGCGGCGGCGCGGCGAAGACATCATCGACCTGTCGATGGGCAACCCCGACGGCCCGACGCCGCAACACATCGTCGACAAGCTGACCGAGGTAGTCAAACGCCCGGACACCCACGGCTACTCGACGTCCAGGGGCATCCCGCGCCTGCGCCGCGCGATCACGCGCTGGTACAGGGATCGTTATCAGGTCGACTTCGACCCCGATTCGGAGGCCATCGTCACCATCGGCTCGAAAGAGGGGCTGGCGCATCTGATGCTCGCCACGCTCGACCGCGAGGACACGGTGCTGGTACCCAATCCGAGCTACCCGATCCACATTTACGGCGCGGTGATCGCCGGCGCTCACATCCGCTCGGTGCGAATGAGTCCCGGCGTCGATTTTTTCGCCGAGCTCGAACGCGCGATCCGCGAAAGCTACCCCAAGCCGAAGATGATGATTCTCGGTTTTCCGTCGAACCCGACCGCGCAATGCGTCGAACTCGAGTTCTTCGAACGCGTCGTCGAGCTGGCCAGGGAACACAACATCCTGGTGGTGCACGACCTGGCCTACGCCGACATCGTCTTCGACAGCTACAAGGCGCCGTCGATCATGCAGGTTCCGGGCGCACGCGAGGTCGCCGTCGAGTTTTTCACGCTATCGAAAAGCTACAACATGGCCGGCTGGCGCATTGGCTTCATGGTCGGCAACAAGGAGTTGGTTGCCGCGCTGGCGCGAATCAAGAGCTACCACGACTACGGCAGTTTTACCCCCGTCCAGGTCGCCGCGATCGCCGCGCTCGAGGGCGACCAGCAATGCGTTCGCGACATCTGCGCGCAGTATCAGCAGCGTCGCGACGTGCTGGTCAAAGGACTGCACGAGGCGGGCTGGATGGTCGAATCGCCGAAGGCGGCGATGTACATCTGGGCGTTGATTCCCGAAGCCTACCGCCACTTGGGTTCGCTCGAGTTTGCCAAGCTCTTGCTCGAAAAAGCCAAGGTCTGCGTTTCGCCGGGGGTCGGCTTCGGTGAATACGGCGACGATTACGTGCGCTTTGCCCTGATCGAGAATGAATCGCGCATCAGGCAAGCCATTCGCGGAATCAAGGCCATGCTGCGCGGTGAAGGCGGCTCGGAGCATGGCGCCTAAACCAAGCTGAAACAAGGCCGACAATCGAAGCGGGCTTGGCGGTGTTGAACACTGACCCGCCAAGCCCCAAACGGTTGCAGCCGGATCGTGTTCAGCCACCATCATGAGCGCGGCCCACCAAATTGCCGCGCCGATTCCTCCGACGCCTGGTCGCCATCAGGCGCGACGACGGCGGCGTTCCCGCTGCCGGTCGGCGCCCCCCTCCGCCGCGCCCTGCTCACCCGTCCCACTTTCCATCGGCGCCACGTAGCCGTTCGTCACTTGCCGGCGCGCTGCTCAGATGATTTTCCTGGCATCAGGGGCTACGGTAATGGGAATACAAGGAAGTAGGTATGTCTTCACCTCAGTGAAGGCGATAGCGTTGGGCAATCATTCATGCGCAGACGAACCCGGCGGCGGACTGTGACGCTCCATCCGCGCGCTGGCTTGATTTGAATTGACCACCGGGAAGGAAGAACAATGAAGACCACCGAACAGCTCAGACTTGACGAGGCGCGTGAGCACAATATTGCCTGGAAACAGTGGGGCCCCTACCTCAGCGAGCGGCAATGGGGAACCGTGCGCGAGGACTACAGTGAGGGCGGCGACGCCTGGAATTTCTTCACACACGATCATTCGCGTTCGCGCGCCTACCGCTGGGGCGAGGACGGCTTGGCCGGTATCTCCGACGACAAGCAGCGCCTCTGCTTGGCGCTGGCGTTGTGGAACGGCAAGGACGCGATCCTCAAGGAGCGGCTGTTCGGCCTGACCAACAGCGAAGGCAACCACGGCGAGGACGTCAAGGAGTACTACTTCTACCTCGACAGCACGCCGACCCATTCGTACATGAAGTACCTCTACAAGTACCCGCAAGCGGCCTATCCGTACGCCGACCTGGTCGACACCAATCGTCGGCGCAGCCGCAACGAAATGGAGTACGAACTGCTCGACACCGGCGTTTTCAACGACGACCGCTATTTCGACGTCTTCGTCGAATACGCCAAGGACGGGCCGCAAGACCTCCTGATGCAGATCACCGTCGTCAACCGCGGGCCAGACACTGCCGAACTTCATCTCTTGCCGACGCTCTGGTTCCGCAACGACTGGGCGCCGTGGATCGCCAAGTCCAATCGCGCAGAAGAAAAGCCGAGCCTCAAGCAAACCAACGCACCAGCAGGGACGAGCGCCGTCGCCGTCTCACACCCGCTGCTCGGTGGCTACTCCCTTTGCTGCGAAGGCGACGTCCCGCTGCTCTTTACCGACAACGAAACGAACCACGCGCGGCTCTTTCCCGGCCAGACCAACGACCGCCCCTACGTCAAGGACGGCATCAACGACTGCGTGGTCGATGGCCGTCAGGATGCAGTCAATCCCGAGCAGCAGGGTACCAAGGTCGCGGCGCACTATCGCCTGAGTGTCGAAGCCGGACAGTCGAAAACCATCCGCCTGCGCCTTGCCGGCAAAGGCGCCGCCAGCAAGCGAGGCAAAGCGGCTGCCTTCGGCAAGCCGTTTGACGAGACTTTCGCCATCCGCCAGCAGGAGGCCGACGATTTTTACCGCTCGCTGACGCCGCCGTCGGTCACCCCGGACCAGGCCAACGTGATGCGCCAGGCGCTGGCCGGCATGCTCTGGAGCAAGCAGTTTTTCTTCTTCGACGGCGACAACTGGCTCGACGAGCACAATACCAACCCGCTGCATTCCGGCTATCACCACGGCCGCAACTCGGAGTGGTTCCACATGCTCAACGAAGACATCATCTCGATGCCCGACAAGTGGGAATACCCCTGGTATGCGGCTTGGGATCTGGCCTTCCACACCTTGCCGCTATCGATTGTCGACCCCGACTTCGCCAAACATCAAATGATGTTGATGCTGCGCGGGGACTACCTGCACCCGAGCGGCCAGATGCCCGCTTACGAGTGGAACTTTAGCGACGTCAACCCGCCGGTCCATGCCTTCGCGACGCTGTTCCTGCACCGCAC
>Ga0316613_10000567_pt1 | contig 29008 bp, 32 predicted proteins | sample OWC_soil_day10_C_2_FD_207647 | JGI IMG/M metagenome (GOLD analysis project Ga0316613, IMG submission 207647) | Wetland soil microbial communities from Old Woman Creek delta, Ohio, United States - OWC_soil_day10_CT_b | ecosystem: Environmental > Terrestrial > Soil > Wetlands | place: USA: Ohio...
TGAGCAATAGCCTCCGCAGCCTGAGCTGTAAACAACGAATGTCGCACCCAATTACCCGGATTTAGTTTTTCCGCTTCCAGTAAAAATCGTTTAGCCGTGTCCCTATCAGGGATTTGCATAAACCTGCACCTCAAATTCAAAAAAGTATTCATAATAGTTATACAAATATTTTTCTTCTCATTTCTCCGTTCAATAGTATGATAAACACCATCTATGCTCCGCTTATTTTTAGGTATTTAACTTTAACCTTACTTTTTATCCCTTCGCAATATTATTCTATCATAATAAGATACAATCCGGAATAATATGTCACAAACGAGGCTATCAAAAAGATTGATAGCCTCGTTTGTAATCTAAATGATAAAAGAGGTGACTATTGGCCACTTCTTTTACTTTAACATTGTTTATCTTTATTTTGATTTTTCTTGTTTTCACTTTTAAAAATTTCTTTTGCAAATTCTACATTCTTATTCTCTTGTTTCTTTTCTTCTTGCTTACATTTCTCTTTCATATTATCACCTCCAATGTTATTATCTCCTGATTTTTTAATAAAATTAGAGGAAATATATACTCCGAAATGCTATCGTGCGCTATATTATAAAGAATGTTATATTTTTTAAAAGAAAATGATAGGAGCACATCTCCTATCATTCTATATTACCTATCTTTTCTTCTTACCTGTAATATGTTCTAAATCAATTCGAATCACTGAGCATTTATCTTTAAAAGAATCAATTACTTGCATACCTTTATCATAATATTCAGAGCTATATTTTTTTACTAATGCTTGCAGCATGCTAATTTTCTCAGCTCCTTCTACCAAGTTGGCCCTTCCGAAAACAATAACACTCTCGTAATTTGCCGTGAAGGAACTAGGCACTAATTCCGAATATCTAACTACCGTGAAACATACCCTGTTATTATTAGAAATAGCATCCAATATATGACCCTCCAGCGCGCAATGCATATAAACAGCATCCTCTAAAACGATATAATGCAGTGGCAGGCCATAGGGATATCCATCTTTATCAATTGTTGAAAGTACTCCATATTCGGCTTGTCCCAAAATCTCCATAGCCTCATCATGGGTTACTTGTTTCTGAATATCACGAATACTTCTCATCATTTTATCCTCCTATAGGATCTAACTTTTACCTAACCCTTTCTTTACTAACGCTGTTACAGCTTCTAGACCTCTTTCACGTCGCGCTCCAAGCAGGATCGTAAAACCTATAACGCACAATTATCTAGCTGTTTCATAATTAATTTCTTTATTTGCTCCGGTAATCAGAACGGTCTTTGCATGATTCATTATAATTTCCCTTTCTCATTATTCTTAAATTTGGCGATTGCTATACGTCCAATTTATCACTTTGAGTATATTCTCAGACAAGCCGAACTGGCTGAACACTTAGGGTTTATTTATTTTCCTTAGCAATAGGAAGGAATGAACGAAGTATAAGCAGCATCACAAATCACCTATTCAGAGAATTGGTAATTTCATATATTTTTTATAGTATCGTTTTTACAATATCCAATATTTCTCTTGGATGACTTAAACTTATCTTTGCATTTAATTTTGGATCTTTTGCTCCCCATAATGCAAGCGCAAAATCAACATTTGCATTATAAGCGCTTTGCATGTCATAGCTAGTATCACCGATGTAAATCGTTTCAGCCGGAGATGCTTTGGCAAGTTCTAAACACTTTAATATGGGTTCTGGGTCAGGTTTATGTTTATTCGTATCGTCAGCACAAACAATATAATCAAAATACTCATGTAATCCAAATGGAATAAAATCGTCAATCAGTTCTTGTTTTGTTTTTGACGTTACAATACCCGTCGTGATTTTTAATTCGTATAAATCTTTTATGATTTTCTCCAAGTCGGGAAAAACTTGTATGTGGTCATAGAATTCCTTTAAATATTCATTCCACTTTTGACACGCTTTTTCAGTATCTGCAATGTTTAACTGTTTTAATGCGACGGATCCCGGAATCCCCAATACAAAAGACAATTCATCCTCGGGATAATCAATGCCTGTCTCTATTCTTAATAATTTTTGCAAAGAACCAATAACCGCTTTTTCCGTATCAAGAATTGTTCCATCAATATCAAATATTAGATATTTATATATTATCCATCCTCCATCCGATTCATAGGGATTACACATGTTTCAGAGCAATTTTTAATATAAAAACCTACTCTGCTTTATTTACCAATAAGTACAAGATCCCTGCAAGTTTCTATTAAGTAATTACAGAAATTTGCCAAATACTCTAGCCTCGCCAAACTGAGGCGATATCATCCCATCCCCAAATTCAGATTCCCTCTCTGGGAAAAAAAGGGTTTCATCAATATGTGTTGAAAAATAAAATAAAGTCAGGATTAGAGGAGGATAAAATGAAACTGCAAGCCGTGAGCAAACAACGATTGTATTTTTTTGATAATCTAAAAGCTTTTATTATTCTATTAATGGTTGTATTTCATATTGGAATGGGATATACGACTTGGGATCTTAAGTGGTGGACTGTCAATGACATACAAAAAAATAAGTTTTTCGATTTTTTCATATTAGAAACGGATGTATATATCATGCCCATCATGTTTATGATCGCTGGTTATTTTGCTCCTATGGTGTTAGGTAAGAAAGGAATCACAATCTTCTGGCAGGATAAATGGAAGCGCATTGTTCTCCCTTGGATTGGCGGCGTGCTATTCATTGCCCCCCTCATTGCATATAGTTCTTTCTTCAGTCGTATGGATACGCCGCCTGATTATGTTTCCTTCTGGAAAACTGGTTTCTTTGGTCCATATTATCAGCAGGGCCCTTACTGGTTCCTGGGAATCTTAACCTTATTCTTTCTAGTAGTTACAATTGCCTATCTATTGAATCCCACCTATTTTAAAAAGTCACCACAAAAAACCATTCCCTCTATATGGTTTTTCCCTGTCTTTGCCATGCTTACCACGGCATGCTTCTTTAGCGGCAATTTATATTTTTGGAATGATGCATGGGTGAATGTGAAATATATTTTTATGATTCAGCCAGTAAGGCTTCTGCTACACCTCTGTTACTTTGGACTTGGGGTTTATGCATGGAAACATTCTTGGTTTACTCACGGTGGCTATAATCCCCGCTTACTGCCATGGGGTATCACGGCGGTTATTATGCTATTTGTTTTTCTTGCTTACCGTGTGACATTTACCCTTATGCCTGATCTTCCAATACTCTTTAAAGCGGGTCATGCCCTTACCCACGCTACTTTTTCTCTAACCGCTACCTTTGCACTGATCGCTGTATTTCAGCATTTCTTTGACAGCAATGCCTATTTATGGCGCAGACTCGCCGCTAATTCTTATACCATTTATTTCATTCACCAGTGTGTGGTCATTCCTATAGGATGCATTGTACAAAAGCTAGACATTAATATATGGTTGAAATACAGCAGTGTGTCTATTGTCACGATTGTCTTATGCTTCTTACTAGCAGAATACGTGATTAACCCTATCTTATCTTTGGGAAAACAAGGTAAAAATACGTTGATTCACCCTTAGTAAGCTATTACAGTTACACGTTCCCCCTATGTTGGTAAAAGGAGTGAATTTCGTAATGAAATTCACTCCTTTTACCAGGCCCGTCAATACAACGGACCATCAAACTAAAGTCAACCGAATATTAAGATGCGGTACGGGTACTTCAAGCCCGCCCTAAAATTTCGCTTTTATCCTACCGTCAAAAAGCTGCTTTTAGCAAATTCAGTAAACTCACTAATAACCATTTTTACACCATCCAGCTCCCTTAGACGATTATGAGCTTCTTGAGGTCCAATGGCTACAATTTTACCTATATTAGCCCGCCGAGCTGCTTCAATACCTGCGTCAGCATCTTCAAAAACAATGCATTGTTCTGGAGACAAACCCAGATTTTTAGCTGATTTTAAATAGATTTCAGGAAAAGGTTTTCCTGGAAGTAAGCCATCATCGTATACCACTTTGTCGAATTCAAACCACTTTTCTAAATTAAATACTTCAAAGTAAAAATTAACGTTACTGATTTCGGATCCGGTAGCAATAGTGCTAGCAACGTTATTTTCAGTCAAATAATTAAGTAATTCAATGGCTCCCGGTGCCAACTTAACATTTTTAGTATCTTTGCGGCATAGGTCGCGGTAGATAACTTCTTTTTCTTGACTTAATGCTTCTCCCTCTTCATCCGAAAGCGGCTTACCTGCTAAATACTCCATTGTAACTTTATTAGGTCTGCCTAAAATAAAAGTAGCCATTTCATGATCGCTTACTGGGTATCCTCTTAACTTTTCAGCCATAGCAATCCAGGCACTGGTCTGCTTATCAGTATCCCAAAACAGCGTTCCGTTAAAATCAAAAATTACTCCTGAGTATTTTTCGGTCATAAACTCTCCCCCAATATTCTATTCAGCTCTCCAATAATTTAGCCGCAGAAACCGAGCCGAAATACATCATTATAACAACTAATTATTTCTACTTTATTTACCATTATAATACAAAATTCCTGCAAGTCTTCTTTAAATTCTTGCAGGGACTGATTATTTCCTATACCACTTGCTACCGTTTATTATCATTCCGAAAACCATGAGTGAATCTCAAGATTAGGTTTAATTTAAGAATATACAGAAAGTCGCTTGGATTTTCCAAGCGACTTTTTCTTACGTTCATTGTCAGCTATTTGATGAATTCATCAATTCGGACTTTAATTGCTGAATATCAGCTTGTGGAGCAGGGGCAGCCGGTTTGTAGTATCCCTTTTGCATAGCGGTCTGAGCAAGTTGATACTGCCGCTGTTCATCCTGGTTTCTCATTTGCTGAAAGGTTGAGCGTAATTGGACATCATTTGTTTCAGCAATGACATTAGCATAGGTTGCTAAGCTACCTTTCATCATCGCCAGATAATCATTGATCATGTCTTTATCGTTCACTGTTTTACCTCCTTATTGTAAGAATGACATAAGTTTTTGTTTACCGCTCTTTGCTTGCGTTGCATCTTGTTGAAACATCTGCTTGAGCTGTGCATCACTGCACTGCTGAGCATATGCTTCAAGCTTATTTGCCACTGTCTCATGACCGCCAATCATGTGGCGTAGATGTTGGAGCTCTAATTGACTTAACTGCGACAAGTATAACACTCCTTTCAAAATAAAATACCTAGTTATTATTAACAACTAATTCTAGATTATGCAGATAATAATTAGATAAGATATTTAAAAAGTGTGCTCAAATCCGAACCTTTTGGCAAGACGATTAAACTTAATCTATATAAAGCACATTCTTGTAATTATAAATTAATTTAAGATTGACCTTGATCAGAATTTAATATCTGAAGGAGCGTTAATAACATTGACGATTGCAGTTTCAGTAACCCCCAAAGCAGCTGTAATACTCCTTATCGGATCATGGTTCCGTAAATTGCCAAAGTCTAGCCCAGTTAAATTTTCGATACTGGTGATAGCTACTTGATACGTCTTGTAACTACCATATGCAAACTCCAAGTCCGTAATAAGGTTTTTTTGTGTTTGCAAATAGGCTGTTGCTGACAGATTACCATCATCTTTAACCATTACAGCTATCTTCCAAAACTCAGCGGGGATTTTGATTCCACGATATAACATATCGTCCGTGCGAAAGACAGGTCCGGTGAATACGCTTACCTTAAGATTAAAAGTATCAGCGTTACTTAAAATATAATTTTCTAAATCCAGCCACGTTTTTTGATTGAAATCTTTATGCTGCGGAGAGCAATTTGTAAAATGGAAAGTATCTTCATTGGCTTTTCTCGCAAGTTCTCCCCATACTGGATCCAGCCTACGTACAAGATGTCCCTGATCAAGATCATTGTTGTTATACAATTCAGGGCCGCACTGGTATATGCGGTCAATACGAGGATCAAAGTACCATTTTTTCTTACGTTTAAGATCGACGAGTTGATCGCCATAAATATTAACCGCCGTATAATATGCCAAGCGGCGCGATTTGCTCATTACAATAGAAAAATGGGTATAATCCAACACGGTATTACCATTCGTTAGCGGAGCAATATCCTGCTCAAGATCAGACCGTAACTTAGGGAGAGACACTGTATAATTGTTACCAAGAAAGGTCATATCATAACCAATTGATCTTTCGTACCATCCAATATCTAAATCGCCTATTATCATCTGACTCGGTCTCGGATGCGGTAACTCAGAACCAGCAAAGATACTATCAAGTAATACTTGCTGATCTTCACGTAGTGTCGATCGTCGTATGGCAATAAACTTCATAATACTGCTGATGCGAATACCTTCATTAGCAATATATTTTGTACTATCATTGGGATCAGGAACCCCTGCATGATGAAGAGCAATTGTCACCCACTCATCATTAAACACGGGGGAACCTGACGAACCAGGCATGGTGTCCGTTGTATAGTTGATAAAGTCATCAAATACATCGATGATTCTATTCTCTCTAATGGCAACTACTTTAGGTGCTCCTGAGGGGTGCTGAATGATCGAGACATATTCACCTAAGAGTGCTTTTCCTGATTCCATGTGCAACGGTAAAAATCCGAATTCGCTTAATTTTGTTCCGTCCGCAGAGTCAGTCTCTAATGCGACGAGTGTGAAATCAAGTTTCACATCTGTTATGAATAAACGTTCCGGTACAAAACGGAAGCTTTTGATCTGGCGCGGCATTAAGTTGAGATCAACCTCGTAGTTAAATTGGGCGAGGCTAAACTGAGCTACATTTAAATTATCTAAGACGTGATTGTTTGTAAGCAGCAATGAAGGCGCGACGAGAAAGCCTGTACCATGCCCAAGTACCCTACCAATAGGATCACGTATTTCAATTCTGCATACAGACTTACCAGCTTTCAACCCTGCTTCCAGATACGAAATTGGAAATAGATCACTTTCACCAATGATTCGTTTCATCGACAACCCATCCCGAGGATTAATGAGTGTTTTGCGAATCGCAACTCGGTAAGATGTATCTACCTCGAGGGGGCTTTGGGTTGAAAGTTGATTAGCAATATACTCTCTTTCGCTCGTTCGATTTATATAGCGTTTTAGTGAACTTTCTTCTTGTTTATCTACAAGTTTCTTATTAAATCTAGGGAAATCTTGATATGATATAACTGACAATGGTTATACCTCCTTTCAGATGCAAAAAATAATTCAAAGAGACGATTATTTTAATCAATAAAGAAATAAATGGATACTTATCTATATTTTAACATTTTCATTCGGCAAGACAAAATTCCTGCCAAATTAATAATAAAATTTAAACAGGATATTTTATACATACTCGTTATTGCAAGCATTAATAAGACAGCACTTTTAACTAAACGGTTTGTATGTTACTATAAATCCATTAGAAATTATAAATTCCACCAGGAGAAAACCTTGTCTTGGTAAAGGGGAGGCTGCATATGAATGTTATTGGATATAGAACCTTAAAAACTGTCATTGGCGCAGTGATTGCGATGTACCTTGCAATCACCTTGGGATTAAAGTATGCAACTGCTGCAGGGATTATTACTATTCTCAGTCTGCAAAGTACCCGGAAGCAATCCCTGAGAATTTCAAGTAAAATGATAGGAGCCTTCCTCTTAGCCTTGCTTCTTGCAGTGGGCTTATTTAAATTATTTGGCTATACCCCATTAGTTTTCGGTATATTCCTATTACTATTTATTCCTATCGCAGTAAGACTTAACGTGCAGGAAGGCATTGTCGTAAGTGCTGTACTCATCACTCAACTGCTAATTGAAAAAAACACTGAAATGTCATTTATACTTAATCAAATATACTTAATGGCAATTGGAGTGATTATTGCACTCGTCTTAAATTTGTACATGCCGAGCTTTGAAAATAAAATCAAAGAAGAACAAGATATTATTGAGAAAACCATCAAAAAAATACTGTTAGATATGTCTAACTCATTACGAGATCAAGTCGTTTCCATACAAGAAGAGGAACTTTTTAATTTCCTTGAAATAAGATTAAAAAAGGGCAGAATGATGGCACATAAGGATTTTAACAACAGCTTTTCCTCAAATAATAGTGATTACACTACCTATATGGATATTAGATCACAACAATTACATTGCTTACAGAATATGAGAAAACATTTTGAAAGACTATCTATTACCTATAAACAGACTATACTCATTGCTGATTTCACCATAATAATAGCCCATTCAATCCAAGGTAATGATGCCGCCGAAAAACGTCTAAGAGATCTAAGTGAACTCAGAAAAAGCTTTACTACTATGGAACTTCCACAAAATCGCGAAGAGTTCAAAAATAGAGGGATATTATACCAATTCTTAAATGATATGGATGAATTTTTGCTGCTAGAGGCTCTTTTAGAATAGACTGCAGGAACACCACGTCGCCCACTTTTTCTGCGATTCTATCTTTTGACATTCTCATTTTCATAAGAACTGGCGACCACAACTAGTTCATTAGTCCAATTATCCTCATGGGTATTGCCGAATACACCAAGAAAAGAAAGGTCAGCGGATATTTTACATCCACTGACCTTTCTTTATTCGCTTATCCCATCATGCAAAAAATTAATAATAAGCTTTACTAGTTATATTTAGGAATTTTTTACTCATAATGGAATATATTGTTAATAATAGTCCTAGACCATGGATGTCCCTTTCCTAGTTGCAAAAAATGAAGGAGGTTAATCATGAAAAAAGTATTGATAATTTTGCTGGCTTCAATGCTGGTAAGTAGTCTCCTGGCCGGCTGTGGAGGTGCACAAAAGGCGACTGAACAGAAAGCAGCAGATAAAAAATTCATTAACATTGCGACAGGTGGCACCGCTGGCGTTTATTATCCCCTTGGTGGCGCAATTGCCGAAATACTGAATAAAAACGTTCCTGGTATCAACGCTACTGCGCAAAGTACAGGAGCTTCGGTAGCCAACATCAATATGCTCAAAGAGGGTAAAGTTGAGCTAGCAATGGTACAGAACGACATAGCGTATTATGCTTTTAAAGGGACAGAAATGTTCCAGGATAAACAAGCTGCTAACATTAGAGGTCTGGCTACTCTGTATAATGAGACCATTCAAATCATTGTAATGGAAGAGAGTTCGATAAAAACAATAGAAGATCTCAAAGGGAAGAAAGTAGCTGTTGGTTCAATCGGCAGTGGTACCGAGGCCAACGCTAGGCAAATACTAGAAACTTATGGTATTACATATAATGATTTAAAGCCCCAATATCTTTCATTTGGCGAAGCTGCTAATGGATTGAAAGACGGTAACGTTGATGTTGCATTTGTAACTGCAGGTGCTCCTACAGCAGCTATACAAGATATTGCCTTCCAAAAAAAGGTTAGATTGATTCCCATAGAAGCGGATAAAGCCGATGCTTTGATCAAAAAATATCCTTTTTATGCTAAGCAGCTAGTACCGGCTAATACTTATCCCGGACAAACAACAGCTCTTGCCACCGTGGCAGTTAAAGCCATGTTAGTAGTCCCTGATAATCTTGACATGGATACTGTTTACAAAATGACTAAAGCCATTTACGCCAATACTGACAGGTTGAAAGCCGCTCATAAGTTAGGCGAAGGTATCACTAAAGAAAGTGCCCTAGAAGGTATGCCAATTCCTGTTCATCCGGGTGCAGACAAATTCTTTAAAGAAAAATAGAATTTAGGAGAAATAAAATGCTGGGATTGTTTTGTACCGTCCCGGCATTTTGTTCAATATAATGGCAAAAAAAATGAACAAACGAATATTTATTACTGTAATTATTTTCAGTATATTGATTTGTACAGCGCTTTATTGGTGGCTTACCCCACTAAATATTATTGTAAAAACAAAGTCAGGGACTTTCCTGACCTTACCCACCAAGCCAGGCGATACATTCAGCCTAAGGTTTATCCATTCAGTTCACAAAACACCAGTATGGGAAAATTTCGCTGTCACAGGTGCAGATGGACTAATACTTACATCAACAGAATATCAGTCTTATGGTGTTGGCATGCCCTCTCTCCCCACAGAAGGTGTATTCACCCAATTAGATGATCGGTTTATTTTAACAAATCTGAATCGTTCTTTCAGCCAAATACCAGTACGAGTCGGTCCTGAGGCCAAATTATCCTTGGTTCATCATGGGCAGGAGTACCCCATCTACGAATGGTTTGATCCTGGAACCTTGGTAGTCATAGGAACGAATTATGATTATTTATGGTTTATATTCCGTTTTTTATGAAGTAAAGTAAAAACCTGTCTTAACCTTAACTAAAGGAGTGATTGAGTTGGCACTAGAAGAAGAACATAAACAGTTTAACGCTGATGAAATACTAAAAGAGTTTGATTCAGAGGCTGACAAACGCATCCTAACAGGCTTCGTTGGCCGGATCGTATCGGCAATTGCAATTTGCTTTACACTTTTTCAACTATATACTGCATTTTATGGAGTTCTTGACGCCCAGTTGCAACGGGCAATTCATTTGAGCTTTGGCATGGGTTTGATTTTTTTGTTATATCCTACCCATCATTCTTGGTCGCGGACAAGTATCCATCCTTTTGATTGGCTATTAGCCATTGTCGCTGCCGCAATACCTATGTATGTAGTTGTAACATATCATCAGCTAGTATTACGTGCTGGGACAGTTAGTAATTTGGATTATGCTGTCGGTGCCCTTGGAATTTTAATGGTTATAGAAGGTTGTCGTAGAGTTGTCGGCAAACCTATGGTTATAGTGGCGGTGTCTTTTATAGGCTATGCCTTTCTCGGACCCTATCTTCCTGATATTCTAGCCCATCGTGGCGTAAGCCCCTCTGATTTGGTGGCTCACTTATATTTTACAACAGAGGGTGTTTTTGGAATTCCCCTGGGAGTTTCATCAACCTTCATCTTTTTGTTTATCTTATTTGGCGCTTATTTAGAGTCCACTGGCTTAGGCAAATTTTTTATCGATATTGCTAATTCCATTGCTGGCTGGGCAAGTGGCGGCCCGGCGAAAGTTACCGTTCTTGCCAGTGGCATGATGGGTACAATATCAGGCAGTTCAGTGGCTAATGTTGTAGGCGTTGGAAGTTTCACCATACCCATGATGAAAAAGCTGGGTTACGACAAAGAATTTGCTGGTGGCGTTGAAGCTGCTGGTTCTACAGGCGGGCAAATCATGCCGCCAATTATGGGAGCTGCCGCCTTCCTGATGGCTGAGTTCATTGGGATTCCCTATCTTGATGTGGTAAAAGCGGCGGTAATACCGGCAATTTTATACTATACTGGTATTTGGATTTCTGTACATCTGGAAGCCAAGCGAAAGGGGTTAAAAGGTATTCCACGCAATGAACTGCCAAAAATTAAAGATGTATTTTTAAATCGCGGACATTTGGCATTACCCCTTATTGTTATTCTTTATTTGCTTGTAGATGGTGCGACGCCGACTAAGGCTGCCTTGTGGGGAATTGTCATTGCCATTGTTGCAAGCGGTTTGCGTAAATCAACCCGCATGAAACCCATTCAGCTCATCCAAGGCTTGGAGAACGGCGCCAAAGGTATCTTAGGAGTACTTGTTGCTTGTGCCACCGCCGGTATTATTATTGGTGTTGTGACTAAAACGGGTGTAGGGCTAAAACTAGCCGGTGGATTGATTGAGTTAGCTGGTGGCATGCTTCTTCCGGCCATGTTCTTTACAATGATAACCTCCCTAATTTTAGGTATGGGTGTGCCGACTACAGCAAACTATGTTATTACTGCAACGATTGCTGCACCAGCCTTAATACAATTGGGCGTGCCGATTATCGCAGCCCATATGTTTGTATTTTACTTTGGTATTATTGCTGACATTACGCCTCCCGTTGCTTTAGCTGCATATGCTGCGTCTGGTATATCTGGTGGTAATCCCATGAAAACAGGGGTCATTGCCGCAAAACTGGCGATCGCCGCTTTTATCGTTCCATACATATTTGTTTATGCGCCAGTACTACTAATGGTTAAAGCTACACCCGTGGAGGTCATGGTGTCTGCTATTTCTGCAGTTACTGGTATGTGGGGACTGGGCATAGCTATGATTGGCTACTGGTATACTAATGTACATTGGTGTTTGCGGATTATTTCCTTTGCTGCAGGACTAATGCTGATTGATCCTGGGATCATTACTGACATTGCTGGTGCTGCGATACTTATCGCTATTTACTTTGTGCAGCATAATAAGTTAAATACACAGAAAAAGCTCACTGCATAATTTTTTTGTGAATCAAACAATAATAAAGCCGACCTATTAATTCCCTATTTTGGAAAGAACCGTTGGCTATGTCCTTAACAAGACTTTCTACATGGTCAGGGTGGGCATGTAGATGCTCCTCTCAACTTTTATTTACTATTAATCATATGATATTACTTAAATTCGCAAGTATATTTTTCACTTTATCGGAAGATACTCCTTGTAGTACCCTGCAATGTTTTTTGTATAAAGCATTCTTAGCTTTCATAAATTGAATTATTATTGTCAAATCTTTCTATCTTTAAACTAAGAACCTCTAAATCTTACTATAGCAGAAATAATCTTCACATTATATCCAGGAGATGCTAAATGGCTAAGACTATACTCTTTTCAACAATATTGATACTCTTTCTCAGTGCTTGTGGTGTTTTAAATACACCTCAGAAAAAACTAGGAGTCGAAGCACCACCATCAGTTATCGAACAGCCATTGTTACGGCTAAAATCTCCCTTGCAGCTTACTGACGATTTAACAAAGTTTGACGGTCAGATCGGTCTATATGCAAGAAACCTTAAAACAAATCAGATGCTTCATTATAATCAGGACATGATCTTTCCCACAGCATCCACGCATAAGTTGGTCGTTGCTACTGCCATATATAAATATATATATCCAGAAGCTTCACTTACTGAAAAGCAACACTATGACGAAAATATTAAACAAATGATGATTATTAGTGACAATCCTGCTTTTTATGATCTTTTGAATATTATTGAACAAAAACAGCCAGATGCCCTTACCCGTGTGTTAAATGATCTTAAACTTGTCAATACCAGAATACATAGCCGTGAAGCCTTTATGAAGTATGGTTATCACAGTGTTACAACCCCTTACGAAATGTCCTTAATTTTTGAGACAATCTATAATGAAACCTATCTTGGTAAAGAGTTTTCATCCATTCTAAAAGAAGAATTAGGTAATACCATTTTCCACGAAGAAATTCCTAGATTTCTGCAGGGGAAAAAGGTGTTGCACAAGGTCGGTGAACTTCCAGGAGTACAATGTGATGTAGGTATTATTGATGACGGGCAGGATTTGATTCTGATCAGTATTTATACCAAAACCCACCATCCGCTCCCCTATGCTAGTAATTTTATTGCTGAAATTTCAGCCAAAGCCTATAATCTACTTAGGACATCGAATCCTTGATGCCAAATTGAGCTGCAAACCATGTGGTTAGGTGTAATAATGTCATTAGTAAAGAGCAAAACCTCCTGCAAGTTTAAACACACTGCAGGAGGTTTTACTTTCCAATTAGTTATCCAATGCTGCGATTCTCTATTGTGGATTATATTACAAATATTGAGCAACCTCTTTCCGGTATGTGAGCATTGCAGGAATCAGTCCAGCCAACATACCAAATAAAGTACCGCCTATAATAATATACACTTCGTCAAGCGTCAAAGCTGCGGTCAGCACAATAGCTGTTTTACTTTCCATCGCCTTCACTAATAATGAATAGATGCCATGTCCCGTCAGGATGCCAACAGTGACACCAAGGATGGTCAGGAAGGCGCTTTCCGCCAAGATAACAGTAAAAATATCGCGAGCACTGGCTCCTAAGGCGCGTAATATAGCCCGATCATGAACCCGACTTAAAGCCGACCAGTACACAGACAGCACCATAATCATTAATCCCATTACAATGATAATGTATGCCACAGTCTTAAGCATGTACTCACCTTGACCTAAAATAGCAAACAACTGAACAATGACTTGGGAAGGGAATACAATCTGCGCTCTCGGATTCCCTTGAAACTGCTGATACAAGCGCATCGCTTCACTATAGCCTTTGGGCTTTACCATAATGGCAGTGACATCATGTTCATGTTCATGACTGTCGTCAGTAACTTCTGCTTCTGCCTCATGCTCATGTTTTTCATGGGCTAACCAGATACTTTCAATGGGAACTAAAATAGCCTGATCATAAGGACCATTCACCGCCTGCAGTATGCCCACAACATGATAAGCATTGTCATGTACATGGCCCCCTGGTATAAAACCATGAGCCGACTTAAATTCATCCCCCAGCTTTAGCCCTAATTTTTGAGCGGTTTTAGCTCCGACAACAGCTTCAAAGGGTAGGGTAAACGGGCGCCCTGCAGTCAGTTGCAGCCATTCTCCCTGACCGACCTTAGGTTGGTGCTGAAAGATATCGCTCCCGCTACCAACTATGGTATACCCTTTATAGTTATCGCCAAAGGCCAGTGGAATCGCCGAAGCCACCAGTGGGTTAGCTGCTAGTTCTTCATATATCTCATGACTGACGTTGCCGATAGGTGCATCCTGTAGAAAAACAGTGTTTAAAACCAGCTGATTTGGACTGCCTTTAGCCCCGACTATTAGGTCGAAGGGTTCGGTGGCCCTAACCAGACCATTATGAGTACCGGTGGATAACAAGGTCACCAATGTCAGCATGGCGATAGTGGCGGCTACTATAAGGACAGTCAAACCGCTTTGAACCGGCTTCGCCAGTAAATTACGCCAGGCTATCGCAAGTCGCACTTTGAATCACCTCCTTTTCTGCTTTTCTCAAGGAGCAAATCCGTTCAAATTGACTCATGATTTGTCTATCATGAGTGGATACCAATAAGATACTGCACGATTCTTCTGCGAACTTCCGCAGCATTTCGAGTACCAGCAAACCATTATCCTGATCCAGACTAGCAGTTGGCTCGTCAGCCAGAATGATCCTGGGTTTATTAATTACCGCTCTGGCAACAGCTCCCCGCTGTTGCTCTCCCATACTGAGTTGATGAGGAAATTTACCTAGCTTGTCGGATAAATTCACCTGTGCCAATAGTTGGCTGGCCCATTCCCGCTGCTCTTTTTTCGGAATGGTATTTACAAAACTCATGGCTACTAACAAATTATCCAAAATGTTTAAACTGGCAAGAAGATTTAGTCGCTGAAAAACATAACCAATGGCCTTAGCCCGCCAAATGTCACGCCAAGTTTCCGTCATATCTGAAATCGTAATGTCATCAAATTTTATCTTACCATTGGTCGGAGTCAAGAGCCCTGAGATGAGATGTAATAGAGTTGTTTTACCTGAACCGCTGGGACCAACTAAAGCCACCTGCTCACCATTCTTGATGATAAGGTTATCAACTGCAACAGCCGTTACTGTTTGTAATATGTCACGGTACTCTTTTCTGACTTGGTTTACTTCTAACATCCTATCATCTCCACCAATTAATTAGCCTCTTCGATATTGTCGGCAACGATGCGCACCAAACTGATAAAGCCAGTTTCCTCATCCATCTGATATCCTACTTCTAATGTCCCTGTCACCGTAATCGGTCGATCGAAAGGCAATGCAGTAACCGATTTTGAGAGTTTGACTAACACAATATCATTGGGCCAGTCAGCATCTGTTGAACAGAAGGGACAAATAGACATGGGCACCTTAGTTAAAACGAAAAAACTTAGAGTCGGTTTAAGAGGCGGTGCCATAAAACCGCTTATTTGCACTTTTTTCCCTTGTAGACTTTCCAATTTCGGTGATAGTTCCAGACCTAACGCCGAAGCACCACTATAAAATTCATTAAATTCAAAGGGCGCAGCTTGCTCATCAAGCCATGATAGCCACGCTGGAGCCGCCTCAGCATGGGTGTAAAACAGGGACGATCCACCATAAGGAATCGTCCCGTCTTGCCCCGTCCAGCTTAGCGGCAACCAGGCAAGCATCATCGCAAGAATAATTGTTCTGCTTATGCGTCTGGTTATTTTGACCATATCTTGCCTCCGGGTTATATATTAATTTGCTGTTATTTTTTGTCTTTACGACCGTCTAGACCCAATGCGCGCACAATACCGTGAAACACTTCCGTATTATCCATAACACCTTTAAAATAATCGGCGCCAGGACCTTCGGCAGTTAGCGGTACATCATCAGCAGAATGGACTTCAGACGGATCAGAGGTAGGAGTATTACCTATCTTCAAATCCCCGCCCTGTGGAGCACGTTTCGGATTCGCAATAGCCTTACCATCAGCCATAATAGCTGGTGAGGTAGGTACCTCCTGGAATTTATTATTCTCATAATAATCAGGATGGTTAGCAAATTGCACTGCTAACGTCACACTTGGATTGGGATCATCGGGAAAACCATCGCCATCAACATCTGTGAACGTAGGCCAAGCAGAATCCGCATACGTACGGACAGCTTCCCGACCGGTTTTACCATCTAATTCATGATATGTACCAGTAATACTGGCTCCATGGGCATGGTCAGCCACGACAATAATTAGAGTGTCTTCATTCTTTTTGGCAAATTCTTTGGCAATACCTACAGCTTTATCCATTTCAATCGTATCATAAGTAGCCCGCTGCCAGTCCATGGTATGAAGTTGCTTGTCAATGCAAGCACCCTCTACCATGAGGAAAAAGCCATTCTTATTCTTACTTAATACGTCAATGGCCGTCTTGGTCATGTCCATAAGGGTAGGCTGATCGGTGAAATTACCGAGAACAGCCGGATTTTTGGTGACTTCACGGTCAATATATACATCCATGTTATCAAACTGGAAGAGACCAAGCAGTTTATCGGGTGTACCAGCTTGTTTTAGTTCAGTCTTGGTAGTTGCAATGGGATATCCTTGTTTCTTAAACTCTTCTACCAGATTGCGATCATCAGTACGTTTGGATCCAGGTACGCTCTTAGGCAAAAAGTGCCGCGACCCGCCACCTAAAATAACATCCGGTTGATGCAAAGGATTAAGCATTTCCTGAGCGATGAAATTCTGTTCGCTGCGTTTACGGGTATGAGCCAGCATAGCTGCAGGCGTTGCGTCAGTTATATTAGCGGTAGAAACAATACCAGTTGCCATACCACGAGTACGCTTTGCCAATTCAATAATATTTTCTACTTTGGGATCATCAAAAGGATCTTTGGTACTGTCAGCATAAACACCCATAGCATTTACAGCACCTTTTTGACCAGTGGCATAAGCTGAAGCACTGTTGGCCGAATCGGTTACCAGCGAGTCACTGCCCGAGGTGGTGATTAATGCCAGATTTGACATCTTTTCCATTTCAAGAAGATCATTATATTTGCCCTCGGTAATACCTTTTGAAAGAATGCGAGCCATTTCCCGCGCCTGCAGGCTCATTCCATCTCCGATAATGAGGATGACATTTTTCGCAGGTTTTTTTATCTTCTCAGCAGGAACGTCATAGTTTATCGTACGTTTTTCCATACCTTTTTCGGTTTTCACAGTCACCGTCACGTTTACGTTCCCAGTTTGTGGAAAAGCAACTTCATTAATACGATATGTACTCATTTTATCAAACTTGGTAACTGCCTTTTTGCCAAAGAAAACATCGGCTGCTAAACCATTTACCATAACTTCAATGGCGCTAGCAGGCGTATCGGTTTTAGCTTCAATTTCAAAATCAAACTTTTGACCAACAAGAAATTTTGCCCGATCAATAGGCATGATATTGATGTTTGATGCTGCCGGCGCACTATAAGCAGCATACGATACTGTTAAACCAGACATAAACGATGTTACTACAGCTAGCGCTACCAACAAGCGAAAAAAACGGGACAGACATAAAACAGATATTTTAAGATTATACACAAGACACCTCCAAAATATTTTGTACTAGTCAAGCTCGGTCCTTACTCTCATTATCACACTAATTTTGGCACAAAATATTAAAAAATTGTTAACATTATGTTAAAATATTCCATTCTGTATACTTAAAATTAAATTTTATTGAATTCCGCTAATGCTTTCACTCTGGAATATATTCTGATAAAAAAACAAAGAGCATTGATAGTAACTCAATGCTCTTTGTTCTTCTTATTTCCATGTTTCTCGCAACAGCTTGAATGAAAACATCAATCATCAAAAATTTCTTTCAAGCGAAACATTAACTTTATACGATTTATTTCATCGTCTCATTCAAACTTCCTACCCTATATCCCTCTAAATCCAGTGTTATATAACGAAAACCAAATTCTTTAAGTTTACTGGAAATCTGATCAAGAATTTTTTCATCAAATAGCTTACATCTATCTTTACTCTCAACTTCAATCCTTGCCAAATTGTCGTGACACCGCACTCGAATGGCTCTGAAACCCAACTCCATCATATATCTTTCAGCCTTTTCAATTTTATCAAAGTCTTCTACTTTTAACTCGTTTCCATAAGGTATCCTTGTTAGCAGACAAGCATAAGGCGGTTTATCCCAAGTACTAAGCCCCAATTCTTTCGATAAACTCCTTATCTCTGCTTTCGTTAATTTACATTCTAATAGAGGACTTTTTACATTCAGTTCTTCTAATGCCTTCAATCCCGGTCTATAGTCACCGATATCATCATAATTCGTTCCATCAATCACATAATGATAGCCTTCTTTTTGAGCAATCGATTCTATCATGCTAAATACTGCCTTCTTGCAAAGATAGCATCGATTTTCTGGATTATTTTTGATTTCATCAATCACAGGGACTTCTATAATTTCATATATCACGCCTAATTCAGCAGCTAACTGTTTTGCCTCTTCGATTTCCCATTTTGGAATATAGGGTGAAAGTATTGTTACTGCTTTTACGTTGTCACCAAGAGCCTCTCTAGCCGCCTTAAGCAAGAAGGTACTATCTACACCTCCAGAAAAAGCTAAAACAACCTTTTGCAGCTTTTTCAGATTACTGATCAGTCTTGTATATTTTTCACTATTTATCATAAATATCTTCCTCAATTTTCTTATATACTTCTCTATATATTTTTGTGATTGGTATATTTTTATCGCTGGCTATTCTTCTGCAGTCCTCATACTCTGGCTTGCTTTTCACTAGGTCTCCTTGATAGTAAGAGCTTTTAACGGTTACTTCTCCATATTGCGTCATTACCTTGGAAAAATTTCGTTTAAGCATGACTTTCTCAACTTTGAATTTTCGAACACCGATTGAAGTTGTTTCTCGAAACACTACATCCAATACATTCTGTTCTGTTTTTTTATTCACCAAAATACTTAGTTTTATTGCTGGTCTTCCCTTTTTCATCAGGATCGTTGTCTTAAACACATCTAAAGCGCCTTTTTCAAAAAGCTTTTCTTCGATATAGCTGTAGAGTTCCGGATTCATATCATCTATATTAGTTTCCAGTATAAATTGTTCATCTCGTTCTTCCTCTTTTGGTTCACTGCCCAAATACACCCTTAAAACGTTGGGAATATCCAACTCTCTATGTCCTATTCCATACCCGATTTTCTCTATAGAGAAATCCATTTTATCCGTAAATGTTTCCACATTCGCTGACAAGATGGCTGCTCCGGTAGGGGTAGTCGTTTCAAAGGATACTAGACCAGACTTTATGGGAATGCCTCGCAAAATTTCAACCGTTGCCGGAGCCGGAATTGGAATAATCCCATGAGCGCAATTTACAAAACCGCCCCCTACTTGAATCGAAGACGCCATAATCTTATCCACTTTTAAATAATCCAAAGCTATGGCTGCCCCTACTATATCTATAATAGAGTCAGTGGCCCCGACTTCATGGAAATGCACTTCAAAAAGTGACTTTCCATGAACCTTTGCCTCTGCTTCGGCTACCTTCATAAACATGTCCATGCTTAACTTTTTCACCTTATCGCTTAAACTGCTGGAGTTAATTATGTTCTCAATATCTTTAAGATTTCTATGATCATGATGAGTATGTTCCTTAATAGGAGCTGAGTGGTGATGATGCCCCTCCTGCTCCTCCTGTTGATCTGAATGATGATGTTGTACCGGTTCCTGACTGTGTTCATGTGTATGACCTTCATTTTTCAGAATCACGTCAACCCGGGTCCCGCTTATACCTTTTTTAATATCCTTTTTAATCTGCAGCTCATATTCATCTTTCAGATTGAGTTTGGCAAGTTCTTGCCGAAGATATTCCTTGTCCACCCCTAAGTCAAGCAACGCTCCCAAATTCATATCTCCGCTGATTCCGCAAAAACAATCATAATATAATATCTTCATATATATCTCCAATAATTTTCTTATTTTTATGAGCACCTCAGCAAGATCCGATATTCGATCTTGCTAATAAAGGCAATTTAACGATCTAAAGATAAACTATTCAAACGCTTCTTGAACATCCTTTAATGCTTTACGAATTCCAATACTTTGCGGACAATGGGTTTCGCATTTACCGCACTCAACGCAGTTCGATGCAAGTGCCTTAGACCCAATTCTAAAATTATATGTAAACTTATATCGCTCTTTTGTGTCAGGAGCACCGCCGAAAACAGAATAGTCATTGTATACTGTAAAGCAGCCAGGAATATTTACCCCAGTAGGACAGGGCATACAATACGCACATGCTGTACAATTGACTTTTATTCTTTCTTTATAAAGAATTTTAACTTGGTCAATAATATACAATTCTTTGGCTGTTAATGAATTTGCCTGTGCGTCGTCAGCCACTTTTAAATTTTCTGTAACATGATTCATAGTTGCCATGCCACTCAATACCACAGAAACTTCTGGATGATTCCATACCCATCTCAGGGCCCATTCTGCCGGTGTTCTTTTTACATCCGCCTGGTTGAAAAACTGCAGAGCTTCTTCTGGAAGATTTTCAGCAAGCTTGCCTCCTCTAAGCGGTTCCATAATAGCTATGCCTAGACCTTTCTTAGCTGCATATACTAAGCCTTCTTTGCCTGCCTGATAGTCTTCATCCAAATAATTATATTGTATTTGGCAGAAAGACCAATCATAATAATCTACTATTTCTTTAAACAAACCAACCCTCTCATGGAACGAGAATCCTGCATGTTTTATTCTTCCGTCTTTAATAGCTTGATCTAAAAACTCAGTAATACCTGCCTCTTTTAAGATAGGCCAAGTGTGTGAACCAAGTGTATGTACTAAATAAAAGTCAATTGTATCTGTCTCAAGACGTTCCAATTGCTCATTTAGATACCTATCCATATCAGCTCTTGTTTTGATCAACCAGCTAGGAAGCTTGGTAGCAAGTTTTACGCGTTCTCTATACCCATCCTTCAGTGCCTTCGCAACAAAAGGCTCGCTTGCTCCACCATTACCCATACCGGTACCATGATAAGGATACGCAGTATCTATATAATTTACGCCTTGGTCAATGGAGTGACGAATCATTTTTATAGCCTTTTCTTCATCAATATTGGTTGGATCTCCTCCAATAATAGGAAGCCTCATACAGCCAAATCCTAAAACTGAGACCTCTTCATTTGTCTTGCCGTATTTTCTGTATAACAAAATAAAACACTCCTCTCAAGCCTAACATTATTATATGATACATTTTACAGCTTAGAGCTTACTCGAAGTCAATAGATTTTAGAAATTTTATTGTGAAATTTTACTACAAAAGGAATTATACATAAATCTATTTATTACAGTATATACAATTTTTCCCGAAGTTTTTATCGTTAGAAATATTCTCGACAAAAGACTTTCATACTGTGAACTTTCTTTTCCATTAGCAATTAACCATATGTTGTCTTCTAAATCACAAATAAAAAACATAACATTCTCAATCATGGAATATCATTAAGTTCTTCGCTATGTCCCTTGAATATCTTTGCAACATTAAACCCTTGGCATACTATCTCTTTCTGGTTAATGTGTTTGTCTAGATGCATACAGTAAACCTTATTTCGTAAGTTTGGATTAATTGTCTCTTCCAATTTTCTTAATGACATATGGTTGTTCCCTTCATAATCAAGTCCGCACGTATCTTGATATAAACGATCAATTTCTCCATTGCTAAGTCTAGTTATAATTTCATTTTTTATACTATTTGAATCCCCGCTATAGTAGGACACTCCTTCTACTTGGCCTATTACAAAACCGTACGACGGAATTGTGTCTACATGTGAGACTGACAGAAATTCAATACTTACCTCTCCAAAGTTTTCATCTATAATACTTGCTCTGCTGCTACTTACAAGCAAATACATTTCATGGCTAACTCCTATACTTGCCAAAAAATTCTTTATTAGTTCCCTGTTCGGGAAAAGAATAGTTGGTTTATGTCCTAAAATATAGTAAGAATAAAAAATTATTTCTCCAAGACTTCCTACATGATCAGGATGGGTATGTGTAATAACAATATATATTTTATTCAGCCCATCAAATAGATTCAATTTTTGAAGTTTATGAAAAACTGTTCCACCACTGTCAATGAGCAATAGACTGTTCCCCTCTTTTATAAAAGCACTTGTATTGCCTAATTGAGTATTGAAAGCACTTCCAATACCAATGAAATTAAGCATTTTCAAAAGTATGCTCCACAAGTTTTTTCTCCATACTATCCACCTCTTTTGAGTTTTCTTCAGTCAGTCCTTGACTGAATTGGCAAAAGCGATTTTCCTAATTTTATTGACAGCGGATTTCTAATCTCAAAGAATTTCCCTAGTTCTCTTTATCATTCCATCATGGATTGCTTTTATCCATTACATATTTATCGCATGTTACCTAGGGAACAATCTCCATAAATTGGAACGCCCTTCACTGTATTAAACCTGAAAACAGAAGTAATAATAATACGGTGAATGGAGGTAATGTAGATGACAGTTGCTTCTCAAGTCAAGAAAACCTTAGCCACTCTAAAAGGCAACCAGGGTACATTAAGATTATATGCAGCGCAGACAAGAAATGAAGAAACCAAATCAGTTTACAATGAAGCATTGGAAACTACAGGAACAATTATAAACGACCTTGAGAGAAGAGTACAGACTTTAGAAAATCAAGAGCCACAATATAAAGGGAACTAGTCAGGAGATTGAAAAAATGCAGGCATGGATACAGATATTAATTAGCTCAGTTTCATTATTCTTTCTGTTACTCATTTTAATCAGGCTAATGGGAAAAAGAAATATTGTCCGAATGACACCTTTTAGATTTGTAAGCTACATCGTAATTTCAATAATTGCCGCATTAATGTCATTAAATCTAATTGCAAATCTTACCTTAGGATTTATTGCCCTTGGTGTTTGGGTATTGTTTCCTATAGGATTGGATTATTTGTCGCTAAAAAGCAAGTGGATTCATGACATTGTTAACGGGAAAGAAACCGTATTAATTAAGCATGGTAAAATCATGGAAGAAAATCTTTTACAAACACGGCTAACAGGAGAGGAACTTCTGCGAGAGCTTCGTTCGAAAAATGCTTTTAATTTAGCGGATGTAGAATTTGCGGTAATGGAAGATACCGGAGACATAAATGTTTTTATCAAATCCCATAAAAAGCCTGTATCACCCTATGATTTAGGAATGAAAGTGGCACCAATTGCAGAACCTCAGACAGTTATACTAGATGGTAACATCTTAAATGAACCCCTCTTTTCTTTGGGCTTTAATACTGAATGGCTCGGTATCCAGTTGGAAACTATGGGAGTATCTTTAGACAATGTCTTTATTGGGCAAGTGGATTCATCAGGTGATTTATACGTTGACCTATTTGATGACTCTGTACAACTACCCCAGCCTAAAATTAAGGAAATGCTGTATGCAAATTTCGAAAAAAGTCAGGCTGATCTCATGAGCTTTGCGTTGGAAACACAAAATCAAGCAGCTAAGCAAATGTATTCGGAGCATGCTGAAAAGTTGGAGCAACTGATGGAAAAGCTCAAGCCATATTTATTACGATAGAAGGTGGATTATCTTGTCGAGTATTAAAAGAAAGAATCTAACCCCGTTGCAGCAGCAGTATCAGGACTTCGCTCGTGCAAGGGAGCCGCAGCGTCCTATACTAGCAAATTGCATTCGGGCTTTCATTGGCGGAGGAATTATCTGTACAATCGGTCAGGGAATCCAGTGGTTTTTCATAACCTATTTTAATTTTGATGAAAAGACAGCAGGAGATCCTACCGTTGCGGTTCTGATTATGATTTCAGTGCTGCTCACAAGTTTTGGAGTATATGATCATATTGCTCAATGGGCTGGTGCTGGAAGTGCAGTTCCGGTTACAGGGTTTGCAAATACTATTGCATCAGCTTCCCTCGACCATAAAAGTGAGGGGTTTGTATTAGGCGTCGGAGGAAATATGTTTAAGATTGCAGGACCGGTTATTGTGTTTGGTGTATTTTCCGCTTTTGTTGTTGCTATCATTAGTGTAATCATTAAGTCGTTAGGTGGAGTGTAAATGCTACAAGGTCATCAAACATGGGTTTTTGAATCTAAACCAGTGATTATTAGTTCTGCGGCTATAGGCGGGCCTTTTGAGGCACAGGGCAATCTAGCAAAGGACTTTGACTTGCTTCACGGTGACATCTGGCTTGGACAAGATAGTTATGAGCAAGCAGAAAAAAAGTTTTTGGAACAGGCTTGCGAGACTGCAATTAAGAAAGCGGGACTTAAAAAAGAAGATATCCAGTTTTTTCTCAGCGGTGATCTGATTAACCAGATTATTCCTAGCAGCTTTACTGCACGTACACTTGCCGTTCCCTTCTTAGGTATTTATGGAGCGTGCTCTAGCTCAATGGAAGGTCTTTCATTCGCCTCCTTGCTTGTTGATAGTGGATTTGCAAAGAATGCACTTGTTGGTACATCTAGCCATAACGCAGCCTGTGAAAAACAATATCGGTATCCTACTGAATACGGTGCACAAAAACCCCCTACAGCACAATGGACTGTTACGGGAGCAGGTGCTGCAGTTGTTGCAAAGCAAGGTGAAGGACCGCATGTTGTGGCCTCTACGATTGGACGCGTAATAGACATGGGGCTTTCCGACCCCTTTAATATGGGAGCCGCCATGGCTCCAGCTGCAGTTGATACCATAGAAGCCCACTTCAGGGATTTAAACATACGTCCATCACATTATGACCTTATTGCTACTGGAGATCTAGGCAAGATAGGTCATCGAATTGCCAGATTTACTTACAAAGCATGGACTAGACATCCCGATAGAGAAATTGACCGATTGCGGCATTTTAATGTACAAAGAAGACCAACCGGTCTTCGCAGGAGCCAGTGGCTGTGCCTGTGTTGCTACAACTACCTTCGGGCATCTTTTAAATCGTATGCGAAAAGGGGAACTAAAGCGAATTTTAGTCATAGCCACAGGTGCCTTGCTCTCCCCCATGTCTTACCAGCAAAAGGAAACCATACCTTGCATTGCCCATGCAGTATCAATAGAAATGTAAAACAGGAGGCAGACGTTTGGAAAAGTTTATTTTGGCATTTATCGTTGGTGGATCTATATGTGTGATTGGCCAACTCCTTATGGACGGGCTTAAACTAACTCCTGCACATACGATGGTCACATTAGTAGTGTCTGGAGCTGTTTTAGGTGGATTTGGTGTATATGACGATTTAGTTAAATTTGCAGGCGCTGGAGCTTCAGTTCCTATAAGCAGCTTTGGCAATCAACTGGTCAAAGGCGCCCTTCAGGAGGCACAAAGGACCGGCATTATCGGGGTATTAACAGGTATTTTTAAAATCACTAGCGCAGGCATTTCATCGGCAATTATATTTGGATTTTTGTCAGCTTTACTATGTAAACCCAAAGGATAGAACTAAAGGAGGTGAAGAAATGACAGTAGGTACACAAATGACTGGAGCCATTGCAACTGTTCAAAATGCTGCAGCCACTATGAAGACCTTTTCATTAGAGACTGAAGATAAGCAAGCAAAACAAACATTTGAGCAATTAGCCAAAACTCTTGACAATGCTGTTGATACATTAAAGGCAAGACAAAAAAACGTTGAGCAGCAAGAACCCCAATACAAATAGCAACAAACTTAAGATCATAATCTTAACAGCCAAAAGCCGCTATTCGTCTATAATAGACAAATAGCGGTTTCCTATTATTAAAACTGTAGATTTGCTCCTTCGACCGTTATATATACAAAGCCTCCCCCAAGTCTGGTGGTTTCCAGCCAAAGACCCAAATCGAATGTAATGGAGCGACCGCCGTCATAACAGGTAGCCATATAACGATTCTGACTTGCGTCATAAGACAACGCTACAATTACAATCCAGTGCCAACTATCTAAGGCTGTCACTCGACCTTTGTGCAGGTTCAGAAATGCTATGGGACAATCTGAAGTGATACCATCCTCTAAGTACTTTACCACTTCAGAAAGTGATGCCCTTTTGGACCGAAATACAGTAATGCTTAGTTTACGACATCGCCACCCCAGTCTATAATGCCTGAATAGATCCTTCATGCCCTTACAGAATTTTCCTGTACTGTTGAGCCCCAACAACCACCCAGGAGTAACAAAAGTCCATACATTCTCAAGTGCTTCCGTTATAGAGGGAACACTATGGCTCTGGTATGGCAGAGGTCCTGCCTCTCGCCTATTCAGATACAAAAGCAGCATGGTACCAGCTGTTGGCCCACAACCTCTAGTTCTCTGAAAAGAGGTTCCATACCACTCTTGATTATAACCATACAATTTAAGGTTATCCGTTTCAAGCTGTAACCATTCAGGATGCTTGATTTCCATATTCACGCCCCCTTTCCTTTCATCAGATTTGGCAAAGTACGAATAATACTAGCGTGTAATGTCATTATAGCATTGCATCTAAATTCTATAAATACAAACCGTACAATGAAAGGGATCCGATTTTCAGCTGTTTTTAGAGAGTTAAAGCTCTTACTATTTTATCCTTAACTTAATTGCAGTTGGTTGGCAATCTGATAGCTACAATACATACACATAAGGAATCATAGGAGCATAACCTAATAACGGGAATTATGGGATTTATTTACCGACAATTACAGCGGCAGAAAGGAGGAGCTTTATGAGTTATACGACAAAGGGCCAACCTCAAGGAGTGGCATATAGTATTACAAACAAAATACGGGAAGCAATGATCTCCGAAATCGTTGCCATCAATGGTTATGCTAATCACATTGCCAATTCAAATATGGAAGAAATCAATGCAGTATGGAGAGCAATCATTAAAGACGAAAAAAACCATTATGGCATGCTTCTTACATTGCTTCGTGCATATGATCCCGAACAGTATAAGGCTTATCAATATTTTAAAAGCATGAAAAATGGCCCTCATGGATCTATGCAGGTATATCAACCTGACTACGATAAGCAGCTTATACATTAATAATGTAAGAGAAGATATAAGAGGCGAACTGGAAGCCGTTATTCTCTATGAACAGGAATATATTGATATTCCTTGCAAAGATATCCGTCAAGTATTTCTTTTCCTAATTAAGCATTCCTGTAATGCGTGAAATGAACTTTGAGAAATAAAAAAACCCCTGATATGATTTATGTGTGCCTTGCAAACGCACAAAAATCAAAAAAATCAGGAGGCTTTAAGCTATGAAAAATCGTAATGCTCAAAAATTAGAAGCGATAACGCAAAATACACTGATAGTTGGAGTAGATATTGCAAAAGAATTGCAGTGGGGAAGATTTGTGGATTATCGAGGGTTAGAACTCGGGAAAACTTTGAAATTCAGAAACAATAAAAATGGCTTTGAAAGTATTTTAGCAAGCATTGAAGCAAATTGCAAGAACCAGGGATTGAATCAAGTTATCGTAGGGATGGAGCCGACAGGTCACTACTGGAAACCTCTTGCCAACTATTTGATAATGCATGGGATAAAGGTGGTAATGGTCAATCCATACCATACAAAAAGGGCTAAGGAACTTGACGATAACAGCCCGACAAAGAGTGATAAAAAAAATTTCAGAAAAAATCAAATTAAGCAAGCAGCCTAAGGGAAGGGAACAAGAAACTATAATTCACGCCGATGAAGCGGAGATAAGGAGTTTCACTCCATTAGCCCAAAGAGGCAGTAATTAAGCTTACATGCTATCTCCGCTTTTATCCATAAAACAGAACGAAGGAATGTAAGGGCATAGACCCAGTGAGTTGTGATAGGGTAAGTTTTGGGATACGAATGGCGGAAAAATAAGAGTAATGAGTAGAATTTTATAGTTTATTCATTTTCAATACATAGTATTTAAATAAAATACTGTGTTTAACGGAGCAATCCGTTGATAAATATTCAAAAATAGAGATAGGATGAAAAGGATCATATTGAACATTTGACCCAACTATTATTAAAATATGATGTAGATAAATACGACAATCTGTATTAAGTTTAGTCGAAAAATAGATCTGTTTTTATAACTGGCTTCATTTCAGCCAACATAGCTAAGTATGCACAACTCCGCTTAGATACTCATAGCTCCTGCCCTATTTGTTCAATGAAACACTAATATCATAAAATATGCAACAACATAAAAGAACAGGTTATTTTTCAGATAAAGAATCGATGAATTTGCACAAGCAGCAGAAGTCTTTTGGCAAAAAGTCAAACAGATATATATATCATCTACTCTCAAAGGTCAATTGCTTTGTCACAGAGCACTATTCTGTGACAATTTTTATTATTGACTTTATAGTAAAATAAAGTTATTATAACACATATATGAACATGTATTCATATATTAAGGAGTGAGAGTATGAAAGAACTAGAGTGTGATATGTGCGAGCAAATCTGTGAACACCCCCAGACAATATGTCTCGCAAGAGCAGAATTAGTCTCCAATGAGAGAGCGCAAATGGTAGCCGAAACTTTTAAGATTTTAGGAGATCCGACAAGAATTAAAATTTTGCAGACGCTTTCAAAGCGAGAGCTATGTGTTTGTGATATTGCCGCCGTTGTAGAAATGGGGCAATCGGCGATTTCCCATCAATTACGTCTACTAAGAAGTTCTCGATTAGTTAAATATAGAAAAGAAGGAAAAATGGGAAATCGCCGATTG
>Ga0316613_10000570_pt1 | contig 28866 bp, 23 predicted proteins | sample OWC_soil_day10_C_2_FD_207647 | JGI IMG/M metagenome (GOLD analysis project Ga0316613, IMG submission 207647) | Wetland soil microbial communities from Old Woman Creek delta, Ohio, United States - OWC_soil_day10_CT_b | ecosystem: Environmental > Terrestrial > Soil > Wetlands | place: USA: Ohio...
GACTGGGATCCTCCACGCCACCAGCGCGCCCCCAGCAACCGCAAGCAGCAACACCCACAGCGCGTAGGCCCAGCGACGCCGATAGTGGATGGAGCGCGGTTCAGGGCTGCTCAAGCACTTCCCCCACCAGATCGTAGGCGTGGGCCTCGGTGATCTTCACGGCCTGGATGGCGTTGAGGCGGGGCTCGCCGCCCACGATGAGGACATTGCCGTCCACTTCGGGGGCCTGCCCCGAATGCCGCCCCTTCAGGACCAGATCGGTCTCCTCGTGGGCCCCTTCCACCAGGACCTCCAGGATCTTCCCCACCAGGGCCTGGTTCTTCTTCCGGGCGATCTTCTGCTGAAGTTCCATGAGCTTGCGCTTCCGGCTCTCCTTGGTGCGCCGGAGGATGGGATCCCCCATGTCGTAGGCAGGAGTGCCCTCCTCCCGGGAGTAGGTGAAGACCCCGACGTGCTCGAACTGGGCCTCCTCAATGAAGCTTCGCAGCTCCTCGAAGGCCATCTCGGTCTCGTTGGGGAAGCCCACAATGAAGTTACTGCGGAGGAAGATTCCGGGCACTCGGCGGCGGATCTTCTGGATGAGCTTGAGGAAGGTATGCCGCCCTCCGCCCCGGGCCATGGTGCGCAGAACGCCAGCATCAGCGTGCTGGAGAGGCATATCCAGGTACTTCACGCAGTTGGGCGTCTCCGCCATGGCGCTCAGGAGCCCATCGGTGATGCGATTGGGGTAGGAGTAGTGGATGCGGAACCACTGGAGCCCCTCCACCGTGCCAAGGGCGCGCACCAGTTTCTCGAGGGCATCCGGATCCCCCAGGTCCCGACCGAAGTCCGTGGAGTCCTGGCCCACCAGATTGATCTCCAGGACGCCCTGGGCCACAAGCTGACGGGCCTCTGCCAGGATCGAATCGATGGTCCGGCTGCGCTGAGGCCCCCGGATGGCGGGGATGGCGCAGAAGGCGCAAGCGTGATCGCAACCTTCGCTGATCTTGAGGTAGGCGCTGGCCTTGGGGGTGGTGAGGAGCCGGGGGCTGTGCTCGTCATAGAGGTAGGCGGGATCGCGATCCGGCTCGAAGAGGCTGTCACCGGCTCCCAGAAACTCCGCAATGTGCTCCACATCCCGGGTCCCGAGGCAGGCATCGATCTCCGGCATGTCCGCCATGAGCTGATCCCGGTATCGCTCCACCATGCACCCGGCCACGATGAGCTTGGTGCAGGCCCCGGTGGTCTTCATGGACGCAGCCTCCAGGATGGCCTCGATGCTCTCCTTCTTGGCGCTCTCGATGAAGCCGCAGGTGTTGACCACCAGGATCTCGGCCTCCTCCATATTCCGGGTAATGGCGTATCCCTTGAGGCGCAGATGCCCCAACATGACCTCGCTGTCGACGAGGTTCTTCGGGCATCCCAGTGAAATGAAACCGACTTTGATCATGCGTGCTCCCTCCCGGCGACCGGGATTGTTTACCAGGATACCGTGTCGCCGCTTGCCCGCCGGGAGATCAGCCCCATGTTAGACTGCTGTTCACTCTCGGAAAGACAAGTCCCATGAAGATCACCCTACAGGTGGAAGGTTCCAAACACCCGGTGGAGCTCTCGGCGGAGGGCGTGACCATCGGCCGGGGCGATACCGCGAACCTGAAGGTCAATTCCAACGCCGTCAGCCGGATACATGCAAAGATCTTCCTTCACCGGGGACAGGCCTGCCTGCAGGATATGAAGTCCTTGAACGGCACCTCCCTGAATGGGGAACCCATCAGTGGCCCCACTCCCATCAAGCCCGGGGATCTGATCCTGCTGGGGGAGCTCCCGGTCCGCTGGATCCAGGATGAGCCGCTGAGCACCACCCCCAACCTGGGGACGGGGCTCTTCTCGCTGTCGGCCATGGGCAAGGGGCCCAAAGCAGCTTCCGAATCCAAGATTTCCCTGGAAGATCGCGCCTTTGACGCATCCGGGAGCATCATGGTGCCCCATGCCACCCTGGAGGACATGCTGGCCAAGCACCAGGGCGAGAAGGCCACCGGCGAAGTGGACTCCCTTTTCCAGCGCCTGGCGGCCATGGCCAGCAAGCTCCTGCGGGCCACCAGCCTCAACGAGCTGCTGGATTCCGTCATGCACCTGATCACGGGTCAGATCCCCTGCCAGCGTGGATTCATCCTTTTGAAGGGTCCCGAGGGCGAGTTGGAACCCGAACTGGTGTGGGAGGAGCGTCCCGGCGTCCTCAGCGCGCCCATCAGCCGGACCATCGCCCGCACCGCCATGGAGGGCCGGGTCACCATCCTGACCACCGACGCCCGGGTGGACCCCCGCTTTGCCGCCGGGGAGAGCATCAAGATCCATGGCATCAGCTCGGCCCTGTGCGCCCCCCTCATCGTGGAGGATCAGGCACTCGGCGTGGTCTATCTGGAATCCAGCCTCAATAAGGGGGGATTCAAGCGGGAAGATGAGCACCTCCTCTCCGCCATGGCCAACTTCGCCGCCGTGGGCATCCAGCGGGAGCGGGAGGCCCGCTTCCGCCAGCGCCTGGAGCGCTACCATAGCCCCCAGGTAGTGGGCGAGATCCTCAAGGCGGCCCAAAACCAGGACGCCCCCCTCCTCCAGGCTCAGCGCTGCCAGGTGAGTGTCCTCTTTGCGGATATTTCAGGCTTCACCCGCATGAGCGAGAGCATGGAGCCCATGGCCCTGGCCCACATCCTGAACCGTTCCTTTGAGGTTTTGACGGAACAGATCTTCGCCCGCGGTGGCACCCTGGACAAATACATTGGGGACGCCATCATGGCCTTCTTCGGCGCGCCCAACCCCGACCCGGACCATGCGCGCCACGCCGTGGAGGCGGCCATTGCCATGCAGGAAGGGCTCCAGTTCCTGAACGACAACCGACCCGAGGGTTACCCGGAACTCAAGATCCGCATCGGTATCAACAGTGGTGAGGCCTTTGCCGGGGATATCGGGTGTGAAAAGCGCATGGACTACACCGTCATGGGCCGTACCGTGAACCTGGCATCCCGTCTTGAGAGCGGTGTCGCCAAACCCGGTGAAATCGTCATTGGCCCCCGAACCGCCGAACTGGTGGGCCTGGAGGGTTTGGTGCCTCTTCCCCCCATTTCCCTCAAGGGAATCGAACATGACGTCCATCCCTTCCACGTCAACTGGAGATAAGCCTCCCGCTGCCAAAATTCATCAGGGTTTCCCCTGCCACCGATCACGAATTTATGGGATTCTGAGCCATGTCCAATGAACGCCGCCAGTACCGTCGCATCCCCATGGGGGCTACCATCAGCTTCCAGGAGCTGACCTTCGAAAAGGCCTCTGTGCCTGCGGAAAGCGTCTATGGAGACCTATCCGTAGGCGGAATCCTGCTGACCTCCCCCAGGGAACACCCCCTGGGTACTCTCCTGAAGCTCGAATTGAGAGTTCCAGGGTGGGGGAAACACCTCAATCGATTTGGCCCAGTTCATGAGAACGAGGCACGCCCCCTCGTTGCCGTGGGTCAGGTGGTGCGGGTGGAGCAGTTGGAGGACGGGAATTTCGAGCTGGGTATCAAGTTCCTGAACGTCTATCCCGACGACCTCACCGCGCTCCGGAATTTCATCGACGCCTCCGCGCCTGCGGAAGGAAACTAGGCTGCTCAGCGAAAGGAGAGTCCCTTGAAGATCCTCATCGTGGACGATTCGTCAACCATGCGTCGCATCATCATCAACACCCTGTCACGCATCGGGTATTCCGACGTGGTGGAAGGGGACAACGGGAAGTCCGGTCTGGAGAAATTGGCCCAGGGCGGCATCGAAATGATCATCACGGATTGGAATATGCCGGAGATGGATGGCCTGGAATTCGTACAAACGGTTCGCACCCAGAACGCTGCCATCCCCATCCTGATGGTGACCACCAACGCCGCCAAGGAGGATATTGTCCAGGCCCTCCAGTCCGGTGTGAACAACTACGTGGTGAAGCCCTTCACTCCTGAAACGCTGAAAGAGAAGATCGAGTCGCTGCTCGGCTGAGCGGACATCGGGAGAATTTATGGACCAGTCAGAAATCGATGCCTTGCTCAAGGCCGCCGGCACACAGCCCGCTCCATCCACCCCTGGTGCCCTCGCGGGACACGAGGTGGAGGGTCGCGTCATCTCCGAGATCGACGCCGTTACCGCCGTCACCGAGCGCGAGACCAACAAGGTCATGGATCAGCTCGACCTGATCAGCCAATTGGTTAACCGGCAGCAGACCCTCATCACGGAAGTCATGAAGCACTCTGGCGCCCAGGATCCTGCGGTCCAGGAGGCCATCCATCAGATTCTTTCGGCCGCCAAGGACATCCAGGACAAGGTCTTCGGAGCCATGGACCTCATGCAGTTCCAGGACATCACCCGCCAGAAGCTTGAGCGGATCGTGTTCCACCTCCGTCAGATCCACGACTACATCGTGGAGCTGCTGGGGACCGGACTGAAGAGCGAGGGCGAGCGAGCCTCCATCAGTCGCACCATCCAGAACACCGGCACCACGCCGGACGAGAAAAAGGCGGACGCCGACGCGGTCGTCGAAGAATTTCTGCGTAGCAAGAACAAGGGATAACTTATGGCCGCGGTGGAAACCCAGGGAAGAAGAGCCCAGGACGTCGTCCCCTCCGGGCAGCTTGTCACCTTCAGCCTCGATGGGGTCGAGTTCGGCCTGGACATCGATCGGGTGCAGGAAATCACCCCCCGAACCGCCATCACGCCCGTGCCGGGAGCTCCCAGCTTCGTACTGGGCGTCCAGAACGTGCGCGGCATGATCATCCCGGTCCTCGACAGCCGACTACGCTTTCATCTGGCACACCAGGAGCCAACCCCCAAGACCCGGATCATCATCCTGGATCTGGCGGGGCAGGCCACGGGCCTCCAGGTGGATGCGGTGGCGGATGTGGTCCGCCTTGAGGACATGACCATCCGGGAGACCCCTCCCCTCGTCGCGGGCGTCCGCAGTGACTACCTCGCCGGCATGGTGACCGTGGGCAAGCGCCTCATCACCCTCATCGATCTGGACAAGATCCTCGACAGCTCTGAATTTGCCCAACGCTCCCTCCTGCTCGAGCATCAGGTCGGATCGGCCCAGGGCACCGGCCTCCACGAGGCCGTGCGCCAGGAGGAGGTGGTGGAGGATCTCCCCTACGTCACCTTTGCCCTCGGCGTGGAGTCCTTCGGCATCAACCTGCAGCTGGTGGAAGAAATCCTCGAACTGCCCTCGGTCACCAAGGTGCCGGACGCCCCAAATTACGTCATGGGCGTCATCTGCCTTCGGGACCAGGTGCTGCCTCTGCTGGACTTCATCCAGCTCCTGGACGTGGCCGAAGCCGGAGAGCCCAAAGCCCGGGACATGGTCATCCTGCTCAACTTCGGCGGGGCCAAGCTGGGCATCGCCGTGGATGGGATCCAGGAAATCGTCCGCATCCGGCCCGATCAGATCCTTCCTCCCCCCCAGACCCTTAGCGAGCGGGAGGCCGCCAATCTGGAAGGCGTCGTGCTCCGCTCTGACCGGATGGTCTGCCTGCTCCGCATCCTGGACATCATCACCCGCGAGGACAAGGAACGCCTGGTGGCCATGAGCTCGAGTCTCAGCTCCCAGGCCGAGGCCGAAGCCCAGGTCGTCAGCCACGACCTGCCCATTGTGGTCTTCAAGCTCGGCGGTGAATCCCATGCCCTGCGCCTTCACCAGGTCAGGGAAATCATCATGGTCGGCCTCATCACGCCGGTCCCCCGGGCCCCGTCCTTTATCGATGGTGTCATGAACCTCCGAGGTGAGGTCATGCCCGTCATGGACCTCCGGGATCGCTTCGGTCTCGAGCGTCAGGAGGCCACCAGCCTCTCGCGCATCATCATCACCCCCATCAATGGAGTGCCCACCGGTCTTGTGGTGGACGCCATGGAGGAGGTCAAGAGCGTGGACGAGCGCCGCCTGGAGGATCCCCCCCGGGTGACCTCCGTGGGTGCCAATGCCTATATCGACAAGGTGGCCCGCACTGAGGCTGGCGTGGTCTTCATCCTCGACATCCAGCGGCTACTGAGCGATGTGGAGGGGCAGCAGCTTGAAACCTTCCAGGGAAAAAGAAGGGCTGACTCATGAGTGAATTCTCTCTGGACGATCCCAGTTTCTACGAAGACTTCCTCGTGGAAGCCCAGGAACACTTTGAACTGATCGAGCAGAACTTCCTGACCCTCGAAAGCGCGCCAGGGGATCTGGATATCCTCAACGGCATCTTCCGCAGCGTCCACACCATCAAGGGTGCCTCGGGCTTTCTCGGTCTCCAGAAGGTACAGTCCCTGGCCCATATCGGCGAGAACATCCTTGACGAGCTGAGGAAGGGACGCATGGCCGTGTCCCCGGAAGTGGTGGAGCTCCTCTTCGAGACCGTGGACATGCTCAAGGTTCTGGTCAACGACGTCGGCATCGGCCTGCGCAAGCAGGGCGCACCGGTGGACCCCGACCCCTCCGATCTGATTCACCGACTGGAGGCCTTCCGCAACAGCGGATCCGCACCTGCCAAGGCCCAGACAACGGCTGCCCCCCAGGCACCAGCCACCTCAGCCTTGGTGCTCCCTCCAGGCCTGACCGGGCTGGACGCCGACACCTGCGCCCTTGCGGAGGAATGCCTTCAGGGTGGCGAGCCCGTGCTGTTCATGCGGATCGAACTCCTTCCCAGCGTCCTGGGCACCCACTTCAACCCCTTCTCCATGATCTCCATGGTGGACCTGGTGGGGCGTCTCCTGGCCTCCTCCACCCTCATGAAGATCTATGTCGACCTCGACGGCTACCAGGCTGATCAATTCCCCTTCGACATGGTTCTGGCGCTCGCCCCCTCCGAGAGTCTTGAGGGGGTCAAGAAGCTGTTCGACCGGGTGGAAAACGTTAACATTCAGTATTTCTACATGGATACTTCTGGTCAGGTGACCGCATCCCAGCCCGCTCCGGTGGTCCAGGAGAAACCCCTGCCCCCGGCGGAACAAGCTGCAGTGCTGGCCAACGAGCCCAAATCCGAGGTCAAGGCCTCCCCGGCACCATCGGCAGACAAGATTCCAGACAAGGCTCCGGACAAGGGGGCTTCGGATACGATCCGCGTCAGCCAGGCCAAGCTGGACACCTTCATGAACACCGTGGGGGAACTGATCATCAGCAAGACCATGCTCAGCCACTTGGTGGAGCGTTTTGAATCAGAGCCCCTCGAAGGCACCGCCGCCGAACTCGTCAAGGAGCTCCGCCAGTCGAGTGTCTACCTGGACCAGGTGAGCAAGGAGATCCAGGCCTCGGTGCTTGGCATCCGCATGGTGCCCGTGAAGACCATCTTCACCAAGTTCCCCAGGATGCTCAGGGATCTGGCCAAGGCCAGTGGCAAGAAGATCGACCTCCAGATGGTGGGCGAGGACACGGAAATCGACAAGAGCCTCATCGAAGAGCTCAGCGATCCGCTCATCCATCTGATTCGCAACAGCGCCGATCACGGCATCGAGCAGCCGGACGTCCGCCTGAAGGCGGGCAAACCCGAGACGGGAACCGTCGTCCTTCGCGCTCGGCATGAAGGGGACTCCGTGGTGGTGGAGATTGAGGATGATGGCAAGGGAATCGATCCCTCAGTCATCCGCGTCAAAGCCGTCGAAAAAGGGGTGATGTCCCCCGAGAAAGCCGACCAGCTGACCGACGAGGAAGCCATCAACCTTATCTTCCTGCCAGGATTCTCCACCGCCCAGAAGGTCACCGATATCTCGGGTCGCGGCGTCGGCATGGACGTCGTCCGCTCCAATGTCCGCAAGCTCAATGGCACCGTCGGCGTGACCAGCGTAGTGGGCAAGGGTTCCATCTTCACCATCAAGTTGCCCCTGACCTTGGCCATCATCGATGCCCTCCTCATGCGCTCCGGCGGACAGGTTTTCGCTCTCCCTGGCACAGCAGTGGAAGAAACCCTCCTGGTCACGGAAGAGAACCTTTCCCACCTCACAAGGCGCAAGGCCATCAATCTGCGCGGCGAAGTCCTGGGGGTTTCCAAGCTCAGGGAACTCCTTCGGTTCAACGACCCCACAGAGGCCGTCGCGGCCGATACGGAACTTCCAGTGGTGGTCGTATCCACCGGTGGAAGACGTATGGGCCTGGTGGTGGACGCCTTCATGCGTCGTCAGGAAATGGTGATCAAGCCACTGGCACCCTACCTTGCCAGCCTGCCCGGCATTTCCGGGGCGAGTGTCATGGGTGACGGTGGTGTGGTGCTCATTCTGGATCCAGCAGAGCTGATGACCTTGGCCATCGAGGAGGCCCTGTGAGCCTTGGCACCCAGGCCATCGCCCATACGCCGCGTTCCGAGCGCGGCGAGGCATCCCTCCGGCAGTACCTGACCTTTATGCTGGAGGGCCGGGTCTACGGGGTCCCCCTGGAGGAAGTTGCGGAGATCACCCCCAACCTGCCCCTGAACCGCATACCCCACCTCCCCAAGGGTGTGGAGGGTGTCCTGGATCTTCGCGGCTCGCTGCTGCCCGTCCTGAACCTGCGCAGCCGTCTCGGTCTGCCTGTCCAAGGTGCTCCTGAGCCGGCCAACATCCTGATCCTGGGCCTGGATGGGAACCGCATTGGCATCCAGGTGGACAAGGTGCAGTCGGTCCATTCGGCCCGCCCCGAAGATCACACCCCAGCCAGTCCCCTCCTGGAAGGCACCGATGGCGCCTGGGCCAAGGCCTTCCTGTTGGTGGACCGCGAAATCATCACTCTCCTTGACTCCCGCCTGGTGGTCGCCATCGGCACCGTACGGACCAGCCACGGTGTCATTCTCAGCACCAGCTCTTCGGACAAGACCCTGGACGAAGGCCTGATGGAGCTCATCGAACTGGCCCCAACCAAGACCGAGGCCGGGTCCACCCGGATCATCCCCCAGATGGAAGCCGCCATTGCCCATACCGAAGAGGAGATGGCCAAGGTTCTGGATAAGGTCGAATCCATCCTTGTCAATACTGACCAGGCCTTTCAGGGCCTTACCAGGCTGAAGCAGGAGGCCCGACTGGGTCGTTTGCCGGGACAGGAAGCCACCATCGCCGAGGTGGAAAAGATTGGTCAGGAGATCCAGGATCGGGTTTTCGAACTGATTCAGATGATCCAGTACCAGGACATCGCCCGACAGAAACTGGAGCGGGTCCTGAGCCATCTGCGCGGACTCCAGATGATCGTCGGCACCAAATTCCGGGACACGGGCAAGCACGTGCTGTGATCCGGAACCAGGGCGTGATCCCGGGCATCCCTCCGAAGGGCGGCTCGGTTCGGCCCTTTTGCCAAAGGGGTTTCTGATCCCCCGGATAGGTAGACCCCTGAACAGCCCCCTAAGGTGAGGTAGGATCGAAGGAGGGGGGGCGGGACGACCAAGCCCCCCGGTTGACTGGAGGGTGAAGAGAGTGCCCATGAAACGTGAGTCCATCAAGTCCATCCTGGCCAGGCCCGAGGCCGGGGGACAGGTTACGGTCGCGGGTTGGGCCCGTGCCGTGCGCGCCCAGAAGCAAGTGGTATTCATCCAGGTAAACGATGGCTCGTGCCTGGCCAATCTCCAGCTGGTGGTGCCCCAGGACCATCCCCAGTTCGAACAGCTCGGGCGGCTGAGCCAGGGCTCTGGCCTGAAGGCCCAGGGGCGCCTGACCCCCTCCACGGGCTCCGGCCAAAGCTACGAAGTGCTGGTGGATTCGGTGGAGGTCTACGGCGAAGCCGACCCCACCAGCTATCCGCTGCAAAAGAAGCACCATAGTTTGGAGTTCCTGCGCGAGAGCGTCCCCCACCTGCGGCCCCGCACCCGCACCTTCGGAGCGGTGCTCCGCGTGCGGAACGTGCTCGCCCGGGCCATCCATGAGTTCTTTCAGGAACGCGGCTTCCTCTGGGCACAGACCCCCATCATCACCGCTTCCGATTGTGAGGGCGCCGGGCAGATGTTCCGGGTCTCCACCCTGGATCCGCTGAATCCTCCCTGCCTGCCCGAGGGCGGCGTGGACTTCGCGCAGGATTTCTTCGCCAAGCCTGCCTACCTCACGGTCTCGGGGCAGCTCGCCGGGGAAACCATGGCCCTGGCCCTCTCCAACATCTACACCTTCGGCCCCACCTTCCGGGCCGAGAATTCCAACACAACCCGTCACCTCGCCGAGTTCTGGATGGTGGAGCCCGAGGCCGCGTTCTACGACCTCCAGGACAACATGGACCTGGCGGAGGACTTCCTGAAGCACCTCTTCCGAACCGTGCTTGACCAGTGCCAGGAGGACATGGCCTTCTTCTCCGAGTTCGTGGAGAAGTCCGCCATCGAGACCCTGGAGGGCATCGTCAACAGTCCCTTCGAGCGAGTCACGTACACCGAGGCCATCAAGCTGCTTGAGCAGAGCGGCCAGGCCTTCGAGTACCCCGTCAAGTGGGGCATGGACATCCAGACCGAGCACGAGCGCTACCTCGCGGAGAAGCGCATGAAGCGGCCGGTGATCATCACCGACTACCCCAAGGACATCAAGGCCTTCTACATGCGCCTGAACGATGACGGCAGGACCGTACGCGGCATGGATGTCGTGGTGCCCCGCCTGGGGGAGATCATCGGTGGCAGCCAGCGCGAAGAGCGCCTGGATGTGCTGGAAGCCCGCATGGCCGAGATGCACATCGACCCCGCAAGCTACAGCTGGTATCTGGATACTCGGCGTTTCGGCAGCGTGCCTCATTCCGGCTTCGGCCTGGGCTTCGAGCGCACAGTTCAGTTCGTCACCGGCATGGGCAACATCCGGGACGTCATCCTCTATCCCCGCACCCCCAAGTCAGCCTCCATGGGCTGACACCGCAGACACTCCGCGCTCGTCCCCTCCACTCTGACCGAAGGCTCCCAGGAGTCTTCGGTCAGAGTTGCATGACATAGCCCGGGAGCCCGGCGATGGCCTCCCGGAGGGGACGCTCAGAGGCCTCGTCGGGAAGGGTCACCCAGAAGGTGTAGCTGATGTAGCGCCCCTTGCGGTTGACCTGAGGCTCAGCGTCCGGTTGGGATGGGGACCCGAGGTGTTCCTGGATCACGGCCGCAATCGACCCGGGCTGCAAATGTCCTTCGTGGCCAAAGATCTTGATGGGCACTCGGCAGGGATAGTCAACATGGGGGCGCTTGGATCCGCTCATGATCCCATTCTAGCTTCATAAGAAGTGACAATGTTGCATTGCCCGGGCCTCACTGACTAAGGCATACTTCACAGTAAGAAACGCTGCGACTCCAACCATAGGGTTCCACATGGAATCATTGCCAATTGCCTACCAGCCCGTCTCCGATTCGGCCGAGCAGCTGCAGGCAATCTACGACTCCGTTCATGACGCCATCCTGGTGATGGACTGCGAGTTGGGCCTCCTTATGGACGTCAACCGCCGCGCCACTGAGATGTTCGGGTATTCCAAGAGCGAACTGATGGGCATGTCCCTGGGCTCCCTGAGCCTGGGTTTGGCACCCTATACCCAGGAAGATGCCCTAGGCTGGATCAAGAAGGCCCAAGAGGGCGAACCCTTTACCCTCGACTGGCTGGCCCGGAATCAGTCCGGCCGCCTGTTCTGGGTCGAGATGAACCTGCTGAAGGCCAAGCTCGGCAGTGCGGAACGGATCCTCATCACTGCCCGGGATATCAGTGATCGCAAGCGCTCCGAGAGCGAGCACTCGGCCCGACTCAAACGCGCCGAGTCCCAGAACGCCGTTTCCCTCGCCCTGGCGGGAGCAGGCCCCGACTACGAGGCGGCCTTGGACCTCATCGTCCGCTATCTGGCGGTCCAGGTCGGCGACCTTTGCGTGATGCAACTGCTGGATGAGGAAGGCAGACTGGTTACCACGGCTATAAGTCAATCATATCTGGATGGCGACAAGTGCCTTCCCGGCCCCGCAGACCTCCCTCCCCGGGCCCTCGAAGACTCCGCTCTGAGTCCCCTGAAGACCTCGCGGGAGGCCCTGTCGATCTACGACCTCAGCGGCGTTGAGCCTTTGGCAAAGGTGCCCGAGGCTTACCACTCCTACTTCCGGAACTATCAGATCCACAGTCTCCTGGCCATCCCCATGCGCTTCCAGGAAAAGCTGGTCGGCATCATCGCCATGGCCAAGGGGGGGGCTAGCCGTCCCTATTCCTTCGAAGACCAGTCCATGCTCCAGAGCCTGGCGGATCGGACGGCCTTGACCATCACCAACGGAAAGCTCTACCGCCAGAATCTGCTTCAGGCTGAGGAACTCCGGCAGATCAATGCCGAACTTGAGAAGCGGGTGGCAGAAAGAACCTCCCAGCTCGAAGAGGCCAACGAGCAGCTCCGCCTGATGGCGAGCACGGATGCCCTGACAGGGCTGGCCAATCGGCGCCATTTCGATACGGTCCTGGAAGCCGAGCTCCGCCGAGCCTGCCGAACAGGTAAGGAAATATCCCTCCTGCTCAGTGATGTGGACTTCTTCAAACGATACAACGACTGTTACGGCCACATCGCAGGAGACATCTGCCTGCAGACTGTCGGTCAGGTCATGCGTAGCACCTTCCGTCGCGCCAGCGAACTCCCGGCCCGTTATGGGGGCGAGGAGTTTGCCATCATTCTTCCGGGGGTGAGCGCGGAGCTGGCCCTCAAGGCCGCCAACAAATTAAGGGCCGCCATGGAGGCCAAGGAGATTCCCCACGAGCGCTCGGAGGCCTCGCCCCATGTCACTTTGAGCATCGGCATCGCCTCCATGGTGCCCAGCCCAGAAACCCGCTCCTCAGACCTCATCGCCATGGCGGATTCGGCCCTTTACACCAGCAAGCAGACGGGCCGCAACAGGGCCACCACCTACCAGGACTGCTGAGGGTTCAGGGGCAGTGCCCGATCTCCCATTTCAGGTCGAAGTAGCACATGTTCAGCAGGGGATAGCTTTCGGTGCCCAGCCCCGCGATGGTCACACAGCGTTTGGCCCCACCGGGAAAACGGACCTCCGCCACCATGGGCTCCCGGAACAGGGGGGTGAGAACCCCTTCTTTCCCCAGTTCGGCAGTCCAGGAAAAATAGGTCCGGTCCATTCCGGTACTGCGTTCCACGGTCAGGGACTGCCGCCCCATCCGAACGCTGATGTGCTCCGGCACGGCGTTCCTGGGAGCCAGGAGATAGAATTCAACCCTGCCACTCACCGCGGCCAGCGCCCAGATCGCCAACCCACCCTCCTGGGCAAGCTTTGCGGTCCTCGGAGGAAGATTCTCGAGCGGAGAATAGTTCACCGTGCTGCTCGGCCCCTGGCAACCCAGGAGGAGCAGCAGCCCCCCTGCCAAAAGGCTAAAGTTCCGCATTGAGGGCCTCGATGGCCTTGCCCATCTCGTACCGCGCCCGGCCCAGCAGGCCATCCCGGCGCATGACCAGAACCAGGCTGCACTGCTCTTGGGCACCCATCATGAGGATCCAATGCTGGTCCGTGCAGAATGCCACCTGCTGGATGTCTCCGCGATCGAAATCCTCCACGGCCTGCTGGAGGTGACGCTTCACCACATTACGGTAGGCGCCCAGGAGCTGGAGCGCATCGTTGGTCACCTCGATGGTGCGACTCGCGATGGGGTCTCCATCCTTGTCATTGAAGGTGGCCGCGGTGGATTCCGGCACCTTCTCGATCAGTTTGTCCAGAATTTCCTGGAAGGCCATCGTGTACTCCGGGGGAACTGGCAACATCATGACCTGGAAAAGAAAGGGCAACAACCTTCCCGTGAGATTCTGTATAGACCGCCCTCCATTCCTGACAACAATAGAGGATCATGGCCACCCCACAGCGCACCGTTCCCCAGACTCCCCTGGATGCATTCCGTGCCCTTCTCGCCGGATATCTCGAGGGTGACTCCCAATTCCCGGCCCGTCTCAACCAGGCCGTCCAGAAGCTGAAGAAGCAGACCCTCAGGGAACTCGGCTCGCGCCTGACCCAGACCACCAGCCCCAAGGGGCTGAAGAGGGCCATCTTCGGCCTGGTCCAGCGATATGACTGGCCGGACTGGACCCCGTGGTTTCTTCAGAGCCTCCTCCAGGAGAGCGACCTTGGAGTCTTCGACGAGGGGTGTGCAGCGCTGGGAGCCCTGGCCACCCGGGACGCCTACGAGGCCCTCCTCAAGCTCCAGAGTGCCCGCACTGATCCCAACCGCCAGGTGATCCTCAACCGGGAGTTGGCACAATACACCCCACAACAACATGCCAGCTACTATCTGAGCCGCCTGCAGGAGGGGCAGGGAAATCCCAGGCTGGCCCTCCAAGGTGCTCGCATGCTCGCGGCCTCCGCGCGGGCCGAGGATGTTCCGGGGCTCATCGAAGCCTACCAGAGCGGTGATGCCGCCACCCAGAAGCTGGCCCTGCGGCTCCTGGCATCCCTTCCGGCCCCCGAGGCTTCCGGCTTCCTGATGGACCTGTTGGAGCAGGGCCGTGAGGAGTTCCTGGATATCCAGCAAGTGCTCCTGCTCCTCCGGAGCCTGAGGGGCGTCCCTCGAACAGTGGCCCGGGCCATGTTGAGCGATCGGCTGGCCGAACTATTCAAGGGCCGGGGTGATTCCCATGTCCGGGCCATTCAGCTGGCAGAAGCTGCAGATGAGGCCCAGCTGGGGCCGGCCATCGACAGCCTTAAGTCCCTGGAGAAAGGCTGGCACGAGCACTTCGTGCTGGAGGCCTCTGCCCTCCTGGCCCTGGGCAAGGTTGCCCGGTATTCAGCCTTCGAGTCCGAAACCATCGAGGATACGGAATCCCGTCTCGAACAGCTCACGGTCCTGCTGGACCAGTGCGCCGAGCTGCTCGCCCTGCAAGTGGACCTGGGACGTCTTCCCCTGGCGGAGGCGCTACCCCACCTCCATGCCCTTTTCCAGGTCAGGGCAGGCGGTGAGGGCGCTTCCTTTGCCTTCCTGCGCCTGGTCCCGGCCGATGCCACGGAGATTCTGGACGAAGTGCTCGGGGATCCGGATATCGATCGCCGGATGCGCTACCTGGACGCTCTGGGCAACCGTGAGGATGATGCCCTCACCCCCTTCTTCCTGAAGGCGGCCCAGGACTCCATTATCGAGGTCGGGCAGAACGCCCTCCACCACCTTGGGAAACTGCCTTCCAACCTCCCCCTGCTGATGGGGATGTTCCACTCTGGCCAACCCGACCAGATCCGCCGGGCCATCCGGGCCTTCGGGGAGAACCTCTCCAAGGCCGCAGCCAACGACCTGATGGATTTCATACAGAAGGACAGCGGCGACAGCCTGGTGCTCGAAGCCGTGGAGGCCCTGGCTTACATCGTCCATCCCCCCGCGGCCTCGACCTATCTGGATCTGCTCCATGATGGCAAGCCCCTGAACCTCCAGATCTCTCTGACCCAGGCCCTCGGACTCCTCAGAACCCCGGAGGCTTCCCTGGGGCTGCTGGCCAAATCCACCGTTCTGAAGGCAGCCCCCGTGCTCATCCTGGCCCTCGAAGGGGCCCTCAACGCCTTCCCGGGTTTCAGCCAACCCTTGCCGCCCGAGCACCTGGAGGCCCTCCTCCAGTTGCTGGATCGTTGCTGTGACGAACGAGAGGGTGAGGGAAACCGTCTCCGGGCCATGCTGGCCATGGAAAACCTCTTCGTATTCAGCCAGGTCACCTACGAACGCCTCCGGGACCGCTTCAGTGACTTCCTGTCGGAGATGCGCACCAAGGAAGTCTGGGACAAGGACAACAACGAACGCGTGGCTGCGCTCATCAAGGAGCTCAACCGCCGTGCCGAGAGCCTCAAAATGCTGGCTGAGCGGGAGCGGGGACTCATGATCCGGCTTCAGCAGGTTCCGGCCAAGGGCCCCCAGCGACTTGAAGCCCTTCTGGGGCTGCGGGAAGCCCTGGGGGATGCGGAACTGATCCTCCGTCCACAGATCGGAGCCCAGATCTCGGCCTGGGTGCTCAAAGAACTTGAGAACCCCGGAAACGAATGGAAGGACGTCGCGCATCTCTGCGAGATCGGGGGCCTTTCCCGAAACCCGGATCTGGTGGAGGTCATTCGACCCATCTTCCAGCGCGCCACCGGACTCGGGTTGAAGAGCGCCGCCCGGAAGGCTCTCCTGGACCTGGGCCTGACCGAAGATGACCTCAACCGTCGGGCCCCCATACGCTCCATCCTGCTCCTGGAACCCAGTGCTTTCTTCCGGAAGCGCCTGATCCAGAGCCTCGGAGCCTGGACCGTCAGGGAATGCGGAAGTCGGCAGGAAGCCGCGACCCTCCTCGAAGCAGAGGCCGTCGACCTCCTGATCTCGGAGTGTTCCGATGCCGACGGCGATCTGAGCCCCTGGATCGAGGAGCAGTGGAACCATAAGCGCATTCATTACTTGCTCCTTTCCACGGCAAACCGGGACCCTGGTTCCCTGGCCGAAGCCCCCTGGTCGCTGGGTGCCCTCTTCAAACCCTACCCCTTGGAGCAGCTTCTCAAGACCCTGGGCTCATAAGGCTTTGTTGATCAGCTTTGGGAAGGCTGCGGATAGACTGATTGAACCTGATCAATGACTTGAGGCCCATCATGCCTTTCCCCTCCTGGAGCACCCGCATTGCCCTGGCCCTGGTGGTCTGGACTGCGCCCCTGGGGGCGCAGTCGGGGGCCGACCTCGCGGAAAGGCTCTTCCGGTCAGGGGAAAAGGCCTACGCTGCCCGAACCTATGCGGAGGCCTTTGAGACCTGGAAACAGCTGGTCCAGCAGGTCCCCGAATCCCCCTTTGCAGCGGAAGCCCTCCTCCGCCAGGCCCGCCACTACACCGACGTGGAAGGCAAGCCTGAACTGGCCCTTCCCCTCCTGGACCGCCTTCGGAACGACTATATCAAGAGCCCCTCGGCCCCTGAGGCCCTCCTTCTGAGGGGCGAAGTGCTGGTTGCCAAGTGCACCCAGGCCCAGGATCTCAGGGAAGCCATCGCCGAATTCCATCGTGTCGTGGACCTCTTCCCGGACCACCCAGTGGTGCCTAAGGCGCACTTCGACCTGGGACTGGCCTTCCGGGACCAGGGCCAGTGGGAGAAAGCCCAGTTCCACTTCCTCACCGTCCTGGGCTCGGATCCCGAGGCCCCATTGGCAGCCAGATCGCGCCTGCAGATGGCTGAAATCCTCGATTTCCGAGGGGACCTTCTGGGCTGCCTGAAGCTCCTGCAGAGCGTCAAGGACCACCACCCGGAAAGCCCCGAGGCCCTGGAGGCCTCCTGGAAGCTCAATCTGCGGGTCCGCCAGCGAATCCTGAAAGCGCCCCTGAAGTCCCAGGGCCCCTGGCCCGAGGGCAAGCAGAAGTGGCTCAACACGCCCACGCTCCTCGCGCTCAGCCCACAAAATGAACTTTTTATTTACATTGATGACACCCAGCTCTACCGCCTGAAGGGAACCGAACTCACCCCTGTGGGTCCTCCCACCAAGGGCGTGAAGGCCCTGGTCTTCCCGGGGCCCTGGCAGATCTCCTCCAAGGTGGGAATCGTCAAGGACGAGAAGACCACCCAGCCCCTCCCCCCGGGCGCCACCCCTTCCGGGGCCATGCTGGACCGCTGGGGCGGGCTTTGGATCGGGGATGGACGGAACGCAGACATCACCATCCTCGCCCCCGATGGCCAAACCAGAACGGTTCCCTGCCCAAGCGTCAGCGCCCTGGCCCCCATGCCCCTGGGAGGCGCAGTGGTGGCCTCCGATGCCAACCGCACCCTCCTCTTCCTGGATGCCACGGGCCATTCCCGCCTGGCCCTGCCCTATGGCAAGGATCTGCCCAGTCCCTTCCGCACAGTGATGGCCCTCGCCTCGGACCCTGTGGGCAACGTGGCGGCCCTGGTGGATGGCGATTTCGAAGGCGTGGTGGTTTGGGGCCCCGATGGCACACCGACGCGCTTCGCCACCTTCAAGAGCCTGGGCTTATCCGGCCGGTTCAGGGGCCTGGCCCTGGACCGCCAGGGAGGTATCCTTCTGGCTGACCGAACCAACGACCTTCTCGTCAGGCTCGACTGATATGACACGTCCCCTATCCACACTCGGCCTCATCCTCGCCCTGCTCCCCGCAGCCGGGCTCAGGGGCCAGGACCCAGCCCTGAAGGACGCCTTCGCCGCAGCCAAGACCCAGTGGGCCATGCAAGGTGACCGGGAAGGGGCCACCGCCCGCTTCGAATCCGTTCTGGCAGCCCTGGAACCCAAGGCCACGACTCTTGGTGACGAGTGGAGGCAGGTACTCTGTGAGACCTTCAACTGGCTGGCGGTCCTGGAGGACCGGGTGCCAGCCAAGCGCTCCCAGGCAACCAAGCGCCTGGACGCGATCCTGGACCTGGATCCCGGCTTCGAGCTGGACCACTCCCTGACCAATGCCCGATTGAGCACGGCCTATGAGAACGCCCGCAGCACCCGCTTTGCCAAGCTCTCCGTGTCCCTTGCGCCCGGGGATGGCCAGCTGTCTCTGGATGGCAAACCCCTGCGTCGGCGCGCAACCTACTACCTGAACCCCGGAGCCCACCTCCTGAGCTATGCCAGGCCAGGCTTCGCAGCCCAGGATCAGAAGCTGGACCTGCTCCCAAAGACGGCGAAGGCCCTTGAAATCAGCCTCACCCGGCAGTCCTCCACGGTAAAGGTGAACACCCATCCCATCGGGGCCGAAGTCCTGGTGGATGGGAAGTCCATCGGCACCACCCGGGGTCAGGCCCCGGCCTCCATGGCCTCCTACGCCGAAAAGCTGGGGCTTCCCCTGGACCAGCTGAGTGGAGATCTGGTTCTTGAAGGACTGGCCCCCGGCCGCCACCGCATTGAGGTCAAGTCCCCCTGTTACAAGCCCCGGCTCCTGGAGCTGGACGAGAGCTTTGCCACCCCATTTGCCGACCACACCCTGGAGCCCATCAAGCTGGAATCCGCCAGGGGCACCCTCAGCGTGGATTCCCTCGCCCCAGGAGGGGTGCTCAGCCTCGGGAATCAGCTCATGGGCCCCCTGCCGGTGAAGGATCTCCCAACCTGCCCCGGGGTTCTGGATCTCAGGGTTGATTACCCCGAAGGTCGATTCTCGGCCCAGGTGGAGGTCCTGGAGGGCAAAAGCTCATCCCTCACCGCCAAACCCAGACCCCGCCTTGCCTTTCTTGGCTTTGAGGGAAGCGTACCCGATCGGCAGCGTCTGCAGGGACTGATCAACCAACTGAAACCCAGGCTGACCCAGGTGGAGTTCATTCCCTCAGTGCCCGACGAGCATCCCCAGGCCGCCCTCGAGCGTATCCGCTCCGAGAAGGGCGCCGAACTCACCCTGTTGGCCCGCGCCACCCCCGGCAGTCCCCAGATCGAACTCCTGCTGAGCACCCTCGAGGGGCAAAGCGAATCCACCTCCATCAAGCCCCTGGAACAGGATCCCCTGGAAACGCTGGTGAGCCGCTTCAATCGGGTTCCTTCCCTCTGGATCCCATGGGCAGGCCTGTCCCTGGTGGATCTCCCGAACGAACCGGGTCCCTGGCCCCTGCAGGTGGAAGGCGATGCTGAAAAGGCCGGCATCAAACCGCACCAGGCCATCACCCATGTGAATGGCCAAGTTGTGTCCAGTGTTAAGGCTTTCCGGCTGGCCTTGGCCGCAGCCCAGGGTGAACGGGTGACCCTCACCCAGGGCGGCAACCCATACCAGGTGCCCCTGGTCAACATGGCCATGGAACTCCCCCTGCAGGCGGCGCAGATCAGCTATCCCCTGATGCTGGCCGAGCTTCGCCTGCGCTATCTCACCGCCAAGGGAGACGAGGCCGGGTTCGCCCGCATGAACCTGGCCCTGGCCTACATGCACTTCCGGCAGTACGCCAAAGCCCTCGAAGCACTCCGCGAAGCCCGCGTGGGGGTCACCAAAGGAGTGAGTCAGGGAACCATCGACTACTACCGCGGGCTCTGCCTTGCCAGCCTCGGCACCGCCTACAACCCCGAGGCCATTCAGGCCTTCAAACAGGCAGCCCAGTCCCCCGGAGCCACTTTTTTCGAGCCTGAAGGCCCCTCCGTGAAGCAAGCGGCCACCCAGGCCCTGGAATCCCTGAATCCCTGACCCGAGAGGTGCCCCATGAAGAAGCAATCACGTTCCCAGGCCGGCGAGGGCAAGCTCGGCTGCCTCATTTCCCTGGCTGTGCTCGTCGTGCTGGGCGGCCTCGCCTACAAGATCGGTCCAGTCTATTGGCACAAGAATGAGATGGAAAACACCGCTGGCGACCTTGCCTCCCGGGCGGCGCTCATGTCCAAGGAAGCCATCGTCAAGCAGCTCCGCGCCAAGGCGGCGGAGTTCGAAATCCAGGAGGCCATGGCCCCAGGAGCCATCCAAGTCCGGACCACGGGTGCCAAGGAAGGCACCTGCACCATCACCCTGAACTACACCCAGAAGATCGACCTTTTCGGGATCACTACCGTGGACCTTGCCACCGAAAAGACCATCAGCAAGCCCTACATGGACGCGCGGTAGTCCAGTCAGCCATGCTCCCCCTGCGCGCCTCCTGGCTGGGTTCGTGGGTAGCCCCCTGGGGGCCCGGGAGGGGTCGGCGATGGGGGGATGCCCCCTGGGCCCTGGGCGCCATTTCCCAGGCCTGGCTGATGGGGGGGCGGGAAGGGCACTGGCCCAGAACGCCATGGCAGAGCGGACCCCGCCCTTCTCCCTGGTCGGGGGAGTGGAGCGAGACACCGGATCCGGCCTGGGTGGCCCTGCTGCGGCATGGGTCCCCCCGGGCGGAAGCCGAGAGAAGGGGGCAGCGGGAGGGGGAGCTGGAGGCCTGGTGCTGGGCCGAGCTCCTGCAGGGGAGAACGGAGGCCTGGTGGGCCCAGGCCACCCTTCTCCTGAGCCTGGAGGAACGGATCCGCTGGATTACCTGGCTGGGGGCAGTGGATGAGGCGGGGAGGCTCCATCTGCCACCCTACCTGTCCCCCCTGGTGCCCGGCCCGATCCATTGCCTGCCCCAAGGCTGGTGGGAGACTCTATTGAAGGATCTGGACGCCACGGGCCACCTCCTCCCCGTGGGTTCCCTGCCCCAAGGACCACCCTGGGAACTCCTCACGGCCCAGGATGCCCGCTGCCTCCATCCGCTGATCCTGGAGCCCCTGCCATCCCCCCTGTTGCCCTTCCAGGGAGAACCCTGGCTCCACCCCCTGCCGGGAAAGGCCTGGATGATCGATCCCAGGATCCGCGCATGGGGGCGGGGAGACGGGCTTCCCGAGCCCCCACGGGGCCTGGCCTTCGGGGCTCCTCCCGGGCCCGCCGTCGCCGCCATTCTGATGGGCAAGACTCCCCAACATCCCTGGGCCGGGCCCATCCGGGAGGACCTGGAGGCCCGTCCCCTTAACGATTTGCCCTCCCCATGTGGAGAGCCGACCCTCGACCGCCTGCGCATGCGCTGGGGCGGTGAAGCCCCTCCCCCGACGGAGGGCTATCCGGCCTGGGGCACTGGCGCCCATCCCTGTGCGGACCCCTTCCACTGGATGGCCGAAGGTCGGCGCTCCTTCCTCGCTCAAGACCTCGAGACAGCTCTGAGGGCTTTTACCCTCGCCCACGCCCATTTCCAGCGCCTGGGCAGCCCCCTGTGGGCCTCCCGGGCCGCAGCCAATGCAAGCAGTTCCGCCCTTTTCTGGGGGGACCTCCAAGGGCTTCGCTCCTGGAAGAAGACCACGGGGCCCCAGCCTTCCCCCTATGCCGAGCACGATGAGGCCCTTCTGAAGGCCTGTTCCGGTCAATGGCAGGAAGCCCTGCCCCTTTTGCGCAGGCTGACGGTCACTCATCCCGATTTCGAAGCTCCCTGGGTGCTCCTCGCCCTCCATGGGTTGAAGGAGGACTCCCCAAGGGAAGTGGCCGAATGCCTGCCTCACCTCTCCGCCAGCGCTCTCCTCTCCTTGCTGCAGGGCTACCTGAAGGGTGACTTCAGCGGCGCTCTGCCCGACCTTGGGGCGGAAGAGCAGCTTCAATGGGAATTCCTGAGGATCCGGCATGGCCAGGACTCCCTTCCCGCCTTCTGGTCAGCCTGGGACCGCTGTTCCAATCACCTCCTCCGTCTGGAGACTGGACTGCTGGTCCTGGAAGCGAGGGCCGAGGAGCGATCTTCGGGCAAGCTCCTTCAACTCGAAGCCATCACCAAGCGGACCTGTACTGCCCAGCACCGGGACCGTTTGCAAGCCCTCTGGCCCACCCCGGTCCAAGAGGCTCCCAGGCCCGCACCTGAGCTCCTGGCGGACTGGCTGGACTCCCTGGGGCTTCCGGCCTGGATGCTCTGGGAGGGTGGCCAGATGGGCTGTGGCCAGGCCCCTCCGGAAGCCCTTGTTGCCCGACTTCAAAGGGAGGGGCAGATACCCCCATGCGAAGTGGGTGATCGGGTCTGGATGGGCCTTCCCCTCTGCTGGGAAGGAAGCCGCGTGGGCTCCGCCCTGGTGGGCCTTTCGCGGGAAGATCCCCCGGGCAGGGCTCAGGTGGTGGAAATGGCCGCCCCCTGGGTGGCCCAACTCCTCTCCCGCCCGAGCCTCACGGTTCCCCTGCATACCGAGGCGCTCCTGGCCGACGGTTCCGAGCCCATGGCCTCGGTCCTGAAGGAGATGGCGAGGGTCGCCCCCACCGGGCTCCCGGTCCTCATCCTGGGCCCCAGCGGATCGGGCAAGGAACTGGTGGCCTCGGAGCTCCATCGTCTCTCCGGCCGATCGGGCCCCCTGGTGCCTGTGAATTGCGCGGCCTTCGCCGAAAGCCTCCTGGAATCTGAGCTCTTCGGCCATGTAAAGGGTGCCTTTACCGGCGCCGACCGGCCCCACACCGGGGCCATCGAGCAGGCCCATGGTGGAACCCTGTTCCTGGATGAGATTGCCGACCTGTCGCCCCGGCTCCAGTCCCTCTTCCTGAGGGTGCTCCAGGAGAAGGAACTGCGCCGGGTGGGCGGCAATCGAGAAATCAAGGTGGATGTCCGTTTCGTGGCTGCCACCCACCGGAACCTGGAGACCCTGGTCGCCGGGGGGAGCTTCCGGGCGGATCTGCTCTACCGCCTCCAAGGCACCGTGCTCCACCTCCCGAGCCTGGATGCGAGGCGCCACGAGTTCCCCTACCTGGTCCCCAGACTGGTGGCCCGCATCGCCCAGGAAAACCGGCAGGGTTCGCCGCCCCTGGCCCCAGGCCTTCCCCAGGCCTTGGCAAGGCATCCGTGGCCTGGCAACTTCCGGGAGCTTCGCCATGCCCTGGCAAGGGCCATGTTGCGCTGCGGCCCCGGCCCCCTCAAGGCCGAGCATTTCCCGGAACTGGGTAAAGGTCCGAACCCGGCCAGGCAGTCCTGGGTCGAATCAACCCAGCATTTCCAGCGCCAGCTCCTCCGGGAGAACCTCCACCGATACGGCTTTCATGTCAGCGAGACCGCGGCCTCCCTGGGCCTCACCCGGCCTGCCCTGTATGCGGCCGCCAAGCGCGTCGGCCTGGACCTGGTGGCCGAAAAGCAGCGCTGGCAGAAGCCTAAGTTCTAAACTGGCTGACCAGGGCCAGGAGGCCATCGGCCGTCCGGGCTAGCTGTTCGGAGGTCTTGGTGTTGTCCTCCACCGTGGTGCTCAGCTCCAGACTAGCGGAGGCGTTCTCGGCGGCCTTCTGGGCCCCCAGCTCGACCTGCTGGGCCACTTCCGCGCTGGCCCGGGCCTGTTCCTCGGCGGCGGCCCCGATCTCCATGGAGACGGCGGTCACCTGGGTGATGTTTTCCCGAATGCGCCCCAAAGCCTGGACGGCCTCCTGGACCGTGTCCTTGCCCCGGGCCACGGCCTGGTTGCTGTCCTCAATGAGCTGGGCGATCTCCTTGGCGGCCATGCCGCTGCGTTCCGCCAGCTTCCGGACCTCGTCGGCCACCACGGCGAAGCCCTTGCCGTGCTGCCCGGCCTTGGCGGCCTCGATGGCCGCGTTCAGGGAAAGCAGATTGGTCTGGCGGGCAATGTCCTGGATCACCCGGACGGCCCGGACCACCTGCTCCGTGGCCTCTTCCACCCGCGCCATGGCGGCCATGGCGGCCTCCCCGGCCTGGTCCCCCTCGACGGTGGCCTTGGCGGCCTCCTGGGCCTGGGACTGGCTGGCGGTGACGTTGCGACTCACCTCCCTGATGGAGGCGGAAAGCTCAGTGATGGCCGAGGCCATGCGCTCCACTGAAGCCTGCTGGGAATCGGCGTTCCGGGCCAGTTCGTGACTCGTATTGGCGATCTCATGGGTCGCCTTGGCAAAGGTGCCAGCGTCTCGGTCGACCCGGCCAGCGTCGAAGCGGATGCGATTGATCATGCCCTTCAGACGGGACTGCATGTGGCGCAGAGAGCCCATCAGACTGCTGGTATCCCCGATGGCCGTGACGATCTCCCGCTGGATATCGCCAGCGGCGATCTGATGAACCGCCTCGATGGCGTCCTTCGGGTCACCGCCCAGCTGGATCCGCAGGGACCTGAAGGAGAGGGCGGCCATGCCCTGGGCCACCAGGATGCCGATCAGACCCCCAAGGGCCAGGGCGCCCCCGCGATCAGCCAGGCCGGGCACCGACAGGTAGAGTCCCAGCAGCACCAGGAGGAAGAAGGCAGACACTACGCCATAGCCCAGGTGGAGCCGACTTCCGAAGCTCATATTGGGGAACAGAGTCCAGGGCTGATAGCGGGTGGCCTCCTCCAGGGACTTTCCCTGATTCAGAAGCGCGTACACGAACTCGGCCTCGGCAATCTGGGAGCGGGTGGGCTTGCTGCGGATGCTGACGTAGCCGACGATCCGCCCCTCCTCCTCCACCGGGGTGATATTGGCGTCCACCCAGTAGAAGTCCCCGTTCTTGCACCGGTTCTTCACGAGCCCGTGCCAAGGCTGGCCTGATTGGATCGTAGACCAAAGATGGGCGAAAGCCGCGGCGGGCATGGTCGGGTGACGCAGGATGTTCTGGGGCTGCCCTATCAGTTCGGATTCGGAATAGCCGCTCACCCGGATGAACTCGTCGTTGGCATAGACGATGGTGCCCCGGGGGTCGGTCATGGAGACGATGAAAGCCCCGTCGTTGATATGGACTTCATTCAGAGTGACCGGCTGGTTGTTGCGCATGAAATGATTCTCCAGGTGATCTCTGCCCTATCGGCAGAGTTTACCCGCCAATGAGATTCAACTATGTCCTAATGCGATGATATAGGCCCGAACGCCGTTCCAGACAATCTGTACACCGAGGGCGAGCAGGACGAAGGCGCTGATCTGCTTGATCGTGGCTTCGCCCGTGCGACTGAGGCGACGGATGAAGGGGCCGGAGAAGCGGTAGAAGAGAAAGACCGTCAGGGCCGCCAGGAAGATGCCGCAAGCCCGGGCCAGGTAGGTCAGGATCGTCTCCGGGGCCAGGAAGTGGCCCTCGGGGACCATGGAGAGGGTCACAGCGATGGAACCGGGCCCGGCGGTCATGGGGAGGGTGAGGGGGAAGAAGGCCTTGTCCAGCATGCTGTCCTGGTATTCCGAGGCATCCACCCGGACATCCCGGTTCAGCATCTGCCAGGCGGAATGGAAGAGCAGGAGCCCACCGGCTATGGAGATGGGCGGCACCGAGATCCCCAGGAGCTTGAGGGTCCAGCCGCCGAGAAAGAGGAGACAGGTCAGGAGCACAAAGGTGTAGAGGCCCACCTGGAAGGCCAGGCGATGCTGCTGCCGCACCGGGATGCCCGAGGTGAGCTGGTGGAAGATGGGCGCCATGGTTGGGGGACTGAGGATGGGAAAGAGCGCCAGGAAAGCGTAAAGCATGGTCTGAAGGAATACCGCCACGGGAACCTCACTGGGAGACAGTGTAGGTTTCAGGAGAGCCATCATGGCCACATCGATGAAAAATGGTGCCTAGCGCAAACCGACGTGCAGGGCCACGATCCCGCCACTGAGACTGGTCCAGCGCACCCCCTGGAAGCCAGCAGCCCTGAGTTCGGCCGCCAGCGCTGCCTGGTCCGGGAAGGCGCGGATGCTCTCCGGCAGATAGGTGTAGGCCCCGGCATCCCCGCTGATCCAGCCGCCGATCCGGGGCAGGAGTCTCAGGCTGTACCAGTTGTAGAGGCCCCGAAGCCAGGCCCAGCGGGGTCGACTGAATTCCAGGATGGTCAACTGCCCCCCGGGCCGGAGCACCCGCAGGAATTCGGCGTAGGCCCGATCCCGGTGTTCCACATTCCGGATGCCGTAGCAGATCGTCAGACCATCGAAGGCCCCATCCTGGAAAGGCAGACACTGGGCGTCGGCGCCCACGCTGGCCCAAACCAAGCGATTCAGGCCCTTCCGCCGGAACTTGGCGGGCCCCAGGCGGAGCATCGCCTGGGTGAAGTCTGTACTCACCACCTCGGCCCCCCGCCGTGCCAGGGCCAGACTGGAGTCACCGGTGCCCGCCGCCACGTCCAGGTAGCGCCGCCCGGGACCCGCCCCAGAAACCCGCGCCATGCGCCACCACCAGTAGAAATCGATGCCCAGGGAGAGCAGATGGTTCAGCACGTCGTAGCGCCCGGCAATGCCGGAGAACATCTGCTGGACTCTCTTCCCTTCAGGCATGCAGGAACCTCGATCGTCCATGATGCCTGGAACTGCCGTCTCCCGGCGAATCCTCCAGTTAAAGTAGAATTACCCTTTGCCGTCATTTCATCTGTTCGGAGGCTCCATGGATGCAAGCACCATCGAAAAGATCTTCGGAGGCAGCTTCCTGCTGGCCCCCATCGGTTCCCAGCCCCAGTTCACCCCAGAGGAACTGAGCGAGGAAGCCCGGGCCATCGGAAAGGTCGCCCGGAGTTTCATTGAGGGCGAGGTGCTGCCCAAGGATGCCGAGATCGACGAACTGAACCTGGAACTCACCCGCAAGCTCCTCCGCAAGGGCGGCGACCTGGGCCTCCTGGGCCTGGAGATCCCTGAGGCCTACGACGGCCTCGACCTCGACAAGATCACCGGCCTGCTGGTGCTGGAGGAACTGGGTCGCCAGGCCTCCTTCTCTGTGAGCTACGGCGCCCATACGGGCATCGGCACCCTCCCCATCGTCTATTTCGGCAATGAGGAGCAGAAGGCCAAGTACCTCCCGAAGCTGGCCAGCGGCGAATGGCTCGCTGCCTACGCCCTCACGGAACCCGGTGCCGGTAGCGATGCCATGAACTCCAAGACCGTTGCCAAGCTGGACGGTGACCACTGGGTGCTCAACGGCTCCAAGATGTGGATCACCAACGCCGGGTTTGCCGATGTCTTCGTGGTCTTCGCCAAGGTCGACGGCCGCAAGTTCAGCGCCTTCATCGTCGAGAAGGGGGATCCCGGCTTCGCCGTCGAAGCCGAGGAGCACAAGCTCGGCATCAAGGGCTCCTCCACCCGGGCCATGAACTTTGACAACTGCCGCATCCCCAAGGACCGTCTCCTCGGTGAGATCGGCCGGGGCCACCGCATCGCCTTCGGCATCCTGGCCATCGGCCGCTTCAAGCTGGGCGCTGGTTGCAACGGCATCGCCAAGGAGGCCCTGAAGTTCACCCTCCGCTACACCGGTGAGCGGGCCCAGTTCGGCAAGACCATCAACCACTTCGGCCTGATCCGCAAGTACCTGGCCATGATCACTACCCGCATCTTCGTGGCCGAAAGCATGAACTTCCGCACCATCGGCTACATCAACGAGGGCATGCATTCCATCCACTGGGACCAGCCCGATGCGGCCAAGGCCAAGCTCGAGATGATGGACGAGTTCCAGATGGAAGCCTCCATGATGAAGATCTGGGACAGCGAGGCCCTGGGCCAGATCGCTGACGAGTCCGTGCAGTGTTTCGGTGGCTACGGATTCTCCGCCGAATACCCCCCCGAGAAGCTCTACCGCGACAACCGCATCAACCGGCTCTTTGAAGGCACCAACGAGATCAACCGCATGATCATCGCGAGCCAGATCTTCAAGAAGTCCAGCAATGCCTCCCTGCCCCTGCGCAAGGATACGGCGGACCTGCCCCAGCTCGGCAGCGGTCCCCTGGCGAAGGCCAAGCTGGCGGTTGAACTGGCCAAGCGCCAGCTCCATTACTCCGTAGCCACCGCCCTGGAGGTCTGCGGCCAGAAGCTCATTGAAAACCAGGAGGGCGCTGCCAGGGCCGCCGAGATGGCCACCGAGATCTACGCCATGGAGTCCGCCGTGGTGCGTGCCGAGAAGATGGCCGCAGCCTCCCACCGTTGGGCCGAACTTGCCCTGGATCTCGCCAAGCTCTTCGTGAACGAGACCGCTCCCCGGATCCTCACCAACGCCAGGCTCCTGGTGGGCGAGGTGCTGGAAGGCGAGGCCCTGGACCAGGCCATGAACGACCTGAAGGCCTTCGACAGCTACGCCCCGGAATCCGGTTCCAAGCTCTCGGATCGCATCGCCACCCAGATCATCACCAAGGGCGGCTACCCGATCGAATACCTTTGATCAGCGGTGCCCCTGGCGACTCTGTTGCTTGATCCACTCCTGCAAGCGCTGATGGTAGCGCTCGGGATGCTCAAGATCCTCCCGGGAAAGGCGGGGAAACTCCTCCGCCTCCCGGGTCCGCTCTTTTCGGCTTTCCTCAAGACGATGGAGCCAACCGGACTTCGAGTCTTCTGGGGATCGGTTCCCCATGGCACATCTCCTTGAAACATAGGAAAAGATAGGCTTTTTTTTTCGGATGCCAAGAGGGGGGAAGGCAGCACGGAGGTGTGTTCGAGACCTCGGCCCGGGATCAGCAGTGATTTTGATTAAATATTTACATACTGTAAGCCTCCCCCTATTGACTGAAATACGAAACTCCTGCGACAAAAGGCTGCTAAATATCGCCTGCCTCTCAAAAATTTGAATTATTAATATAGTAAATATTTATTTAACTCGCCCGCTGTTCATAGCTCCGGGGAAGCATCCGAATCTCCGAGCAGCGACGCGATCTTTCCACCTGAGGGTCGAGCCCTGACACACTGATCCCATGGCACGCATTCGGCAGACTTCCGTTCCCGCCCTCTTCCC
>Ga0316613_10000571_pt1 | contig 28809 bp, 31 predicted proteins | sample OWC_soil_day10_C_2_FD_207647 | JGI IMG/M metagenome (GOLD analysis project Ga0316613, IMG submission 207647) | Wetland soil microbial communities from Old Woman Creek delta, Ohio, United States - OWC_soil_day10_CT_b | ecosystem: Environmental > Terrestrial > Soil > Wetlands | place: USA: Ohio...
TAGCAGCTCTTGTGGATCGGCTCACCTTTAAGTCTTACTTATTGGATATGAATGGTTCCTCGTACAGAATGAATAATGCTATTGCTAACGAATAAGTGGCTCAAATATTCGTGAGCGCAAGTGGCTCAAAATTTCATGAGCGAGTGGCTCACTTTTTCATTGACGTTTATATGTAGGATTGAATTTTCTGAAAATGAATGAAGGGATTTACATATATTTGTCGAAATATGAAAAAACATAATAAGTCAGTATGATGGGAGGTAATTGAAAAATGACATTATCTAGGCGTCAGTTTATCAAATTATCAGTTTCAACAATTACTGTGCTTTCAACAGGACTGCCGTTTGAGGCGGAAAAAGCTCGCGCGATCGGTTATAATCTTAAACTTCGCAATGCGACAGAATACCCTAGTATTTGTCACTTTTGTTCAGGAGGTTGCGGCATTATTCTACATGTCCGTGATGAGAAACTAATTAACTTGGAAGGTGATCCTGATCACCCGACCAATAAAGGCAGTTTGTGTCCTAAGGGAGCTGCTCTGGGACAGGTGCGTGAAAATCCAAACCGTATCCTGAACCCCCTTTATCGTCCTCCGGGAGGAAAAGAATGGCAGCCGATTTCCTGGGAGGCAGCCATTGAAAAAATCGCAAATAAGATTAAAACAGTTCGCGATACTACTTGGATGAATGAGGTTAGTCGGACAGATTCATTAGGGCTTTTGGGTTCAGCTGAACTGGATAATGAGGAATGTTATATCATGACCAAATTTATCCGTTTGATGGGTAGTAACTATAACGAACACCAGGCTCGTGTTTGACACGCTCCCACGGTGACAAGTTTGTCACCTTCATTTGGCCGGGGAGCCATGACCAATTCATGGACAGACTTAGAAAATGCAAAATGGTTTTTAATTGCGGGTTCCAATGCCGCTGAGAATCATCCGATTGCTATGAAATATGTACTGCGAGCCCAGGCTAAGGGTGCAAAGATTATCGTTGTAGATCCACGTTTCACGCGGACGGCAGCCAAAGCCGATCTTTTTGCCCAAATTAGGCCAGGTGCTGATACGGCTTATTTAGGTGCTATTATTAGCTATATCCTGCAAAATAATCTGTACAATAAGGATTATGTGCTCAATTTTACGAATGCTGCCTGTAAAATTAACCCAGGTTTTACGTTTAGTGAGGGATTGTTTTCAGGTTTTGATAGTACAACAAATAGTTATGATACTAGTACATGGACATATGTTCTTGACGAAAATAGCCAACCCATTAAGGCCTTATCTCATGAGGATGCAGGCACAGTATTCAGCCTGATGAAAGAACACTATAAGCGTTATACCTTGGAAATAGGAGAGACAATTAGTGGTATTCCGGCAGAAAAAATAAAGCAAATTGCCGAAATGATATCAAAGAACGGACCTGGCACCATCATGTATGCATTAGGAATGACACAGCATACGACAGCCACACAAGGGATTCGCTGTTACGCTATTATTCAGTTATTGCTAGGCAATATTGGGCTAGCTGGTGGCGGAGTGAATGCTCTAAGAGGTGAGCCTAATGTTCAAGGCTCTACTGATTTTTCCAATCTTGCGACCACTCTGCCAGGATACATACCGACGCCATTTGATACAGATAGGGATACCGCAACATATGGTAAAAAGTATAGTAGTGCAGCACGAAAAAATCTGATTTCCATTCTAAAAGCGTGGTTTGGTGAGCGGGCTACTGCCGCTAATGATTATTGTTATAACTATTTACCCCGGATGCAGAGTGGTAGAGCTATAACCTATATTCCTATGTTAGAGGATATGGCGCGTGGACAATTCAAGATGTTACTCAATGTGGGGATTAACCCAATGGTAAGTATTCCTAATAACCAAGTTGTTGCGACTGGCCTGGCTAATTTGGAGTTACTTGTAAATGTGGATTTGTTTGAGACGGAAACAGCAACATTTTGGAAGGCGCCTAATGTAAAACCGGAAGATATCAAGACTGAGGTCATTTTTCTGCCGGCCGCTTTTCTGTACGAAAAAGCTGGTAGCTTGACAAATAGCGGACGTTGGGTGCAATGGAAACCAGCGGCGCTTAAGCCAGAGGGCGATTGTCTTTCTGATCTTGACATTTTTGATCGGATTTTTCGAAAAGTTAAAGAACTTTATAAAGGTAGCAGTGATCCTAAAGATGAACCTATCCTGAATGCGGTATGGGATTATGGTCATGAACCCGATCCAGAAAAAGTGTTGCAGGAAATTAGTGGCTATAATATGAAGACTGGTAAGCTGTTAACGGCCTTAGGAGAATATCTAGCTGCACCGGTAGGCGATGTTTCGTGTGGATGTTGGATTTACTCTGGTGTATATGGCAATGGCAACCTGGCAAAACGGCGAGATGGTAACGATCCAAGCGGTTTGGGGATTTTTCCTAGCTGGTCATATGCTTGGCCAGCCAATATACGTATACTGTATAATCGTGCATCATGCAACATGCAAGGCCAGCCGCTGGATGAAAAACGTAAACTCATCTGGTGGGATGCTGCTAAAGGACAGTGGGCAGGTAATGATATACCTGATGTTATTGATCGTACCAAGGGACCTGATACACCTGAGGGTAAAGCGGCTTTCCGGATGAATGCCGAACGAATGGGTCGATTGTTTACTGCTCCTTATGCTAATAAACCGTCAGGCACTGATATGCCAGTCGCTATTTCGGGGACCAATATTGACGGGCCTCTACCTGAATTTTATGAACCTCTTGAAAGCCCTACCATCAACATTTTGCATCCAAAAGTATCGACCAATCCGTTGGCAAAAGTACGGGGAACTCTAAAAGATAAACAAAAGGTGGGCAATATTGAACAATTCCCTTATGTACTAACAACCTATTCTTCTGGTACTGAGCATTTCTGTAGCGGATCACTGACCAGGAATTTGCCATGGTTGGCAGAATTTATGCCGGAGGCTTTTTTGGAAATTGGTACTGCATTAGCCCAAAAATTAAATATTAAATACGGTGAGGTCGTTGAAGTCGTTTCGGCGAGAGGTTCTCTTACAGTGAAGGCTATGGTAACCGAGCGTATTCAACCGCTTATTGTTAATGGCAAAGAAAGTCATACCGTAGGCATGCCTTTCGGGTGGGGCTACGCTGGACTCGCTACTGGTCCGAGTATTAATTCATTGACTCATGCGGCTTTTGATCCTGCGTCAGGAACGCCAGAATTTAAGGCTTTGCTGGTTAATGTAAGGAAGGTGAAATAAGATGGCTGACAGAATGAGCGTTTTATTTGATGCATCTAAATGTACTGCTTGCCAAGCATGTTCCATTGCTTGCAAACAATGGAATAGTTTGCCGGCGGAGAAGACTACCCTGACCAGTAGCTATCAGACCCATCAAACCTTCACCCCTCAAACATGGACTTTCATTACCTTTAAGGAAGTTTGGGCTAATAACAAGATGGAGTGGTTGTTTTTTAAGAAACAGTGTATGCATTGCGCTGAGGCTGCCTGTTTGAAAGCTTGTAATCATGATGCCATTTCCCATACTGATAAGGGCTTTGTTGTCATTGATCACGAAAAATGTATCGGCTGTGGATATTGCGTGACGAATTGTACCTTTAATGTGCCGCGTATTCACCCTAAAACCAACAAGGCCTATAAGTGTACTGGTTGCCCTGAACGGGTATCCAATGGTCTTAAACCTGCTTGTGTGCAAACTTGCCAGCCAGAAGCACTCGTATATGGGACTCGGGATGAAATTATGGCGATGGCTAAAAACCGTCTTGAAAAAATAAAGCCACTGCATCCTCAGGCGGTCTTATATGATGCTCCTAAACTCGAGGGGGTTAACTTTACTTATATTTTACTCAGGGAACCCGAATTTTACCAATTACCAAATGATCCGGCGGTACCAGTATCAGTGGATATATGGAAAGATTTCATCCGTCCCTTTGGAGGACTGGCTATTGCTGGTGCCGTGCTCGCAACTACAGTAGGGTTTATAAAAACTAGAGGACAAACCACTGAACATGATTATGCTTCACCGAAGGGCAAGGAGGTGGGCAAAGATGAATAATGATCGTATTAAGCGCTTCTCACTGGTTGAAAGAATAAGTCACTGGATGCACACCGTTAGCTTTTTTATTCTCGTATTGACCGGACTAGTTGTGCTTACCCCTAAATTTCACTTTTTGGCCAGTTTATTTGGTGGTGTACAGGAGACGCGAATTATTCATCGGGTTGCTGGTGTTATGTTTTCTTTTGGTACAGTACTCCTGTTTATGATTGGGGATAACCCAGCCTTTGTTCGTTGGATTAAGGATATTACTACCTGGGGTAAAGAAGATGTAGCATTTTTAAAAGAGTTTCCTAAAGAGTTTTTTGGCGGTCATGCCAATTTGCCAGAGCAAGGCCGGTTCAATTCTGGTGAAAAAGTTAATTCGTTGCTGATATTGATTGATGGTGGGATATTGACAATCACTGGTTTCATGATGTGGTATGCTGAGTCGATCCCTCTTGGACTTATTCGTTGGGCTTATCCAGTGCATGATCTTGCCGCATTTATTATGATAGCTGTTATTGTTGCTCATATGTATCTCGGCTTGCTGCATCCAGGCTCAAAAGAGGCGATTAACGGTATGCTGAGTGGTACAGTATCACGTTCTTTTGCGAAATTACATCATGCTAAATGGTATCGAGAAGTGACGCAAAAGGAGAAATCAAAGTGATAAATAATGCAGAATTTGCTGAGATTTTGGAGTTTCTTGAGAAAAATATTGCTCAAATTGATATTGTTCCTGCCGATGATTTAATGCATAGTCTATGGCAAAAGCGATTGGCAAAAGGTGAGCCAGCTTTAACCGAACATGAATTTCCTGTCAAAGCTGCAGTTTTTCTGGTCATCGAAGTGATCAGCAGTCGTGAAAAAATAATATTGTCAAGTATTCAGGCCGAGCAATTAGTGCGGGGATATTTAGCCCAGCAGTCTATTCATGCAGACTGGCAACAGATTGGTATTGTCCCCGAAAATGGTGATATTTATGTACATTTATCCTGTAGAATGGCGCTAGAGAAAATGGCTAAGTTGGTGACGAGTGTTGCCAACTTAGCAAGTTGGGATAAAAATGAATGCCCAGTATGTGGAGATAGTCCTGGGTTTGCCTGTCTTGAACAGGAGGTAGGAAGACGTTTGTTGGTGTGTGGGGCCTGTCTGACACAGTGGCGATATAAGCGTATTGGCTGTGCTTTTTGTAAAGAGGAAAATCCCGAGAAACTAAAGATAGTAACTGCTGAGGAATTTCCTGGATGGTTGGCTACAGTATGCCTGACATGCAATGGCTATCTTAAAACAGCAGACTTACGTACACTAAGCTCTATTCCTAATTGGTATAAGGCTGTAATGGAAACGTTACCTCTTGATTATGCCTTGACACTCCACAAAAAAAGTACATAGGATTCTTGAAATTATAGCAATAAGTAAAAATTTGGTATAAGTTCATTTTTCTCTTGTTCCACAAGGATTAATTGTTCCGAGGCAATCTTTCATTAGGGTTCTGGTGCAAAAAATAAAGCCGTGATATAATCATTACCCTAAACTTGAAATTTGAGGTAAAAAGCATGTCACAGCATTATTAAATTAAAAGAAAAGTCAAGGCAATGCTTGGATTTGATAGTTTTGAAACTGCTGAAAAGACAATTTGCGGAATTGAAACCTTACACATGATTAGAAAGGGGCAGGTTGAAGAATTTCAATCTGCCCCTTTCTGAAGTTGAGTTCTTTAATAAAATGATGGGGATTTCAGCTTAATATTCTGGTGAACAATAGGGTATTTTTGGCTTTATAAAATTTTTGCACCAGAACCATTATCAGCAGCTATGAAGTAATGATCAAAGTAGTTCAGTTCGAAAATCAATATTGCAAGACTAGGGCAAGTACCAATAACAAGCCGAAGATGGTATTTGTTTGAGCGGTCGCCTTCATTGCTGGCATCATCTGTTCGGCGGTCGTTTGATCTTGAAAGCTCCTTGTAGCTTGGAGGGCCCTAGGTAAGCTTGCGAACACTAGAAAAGCCCAATAAGACAAGAACCCACAGGATACTAAGCCAAGTAGCCATAGATAGGCAGAGGCTAACATACCAGTTAAAAAGGAGACAGCCCCCTTATGGCCTAAAAGAATGGCCAGAGTTTTTCTGCCATGTGCTTTGTCATCGGCTAGATCACGAATATTATTCGCCATTAGAATCGTGCCGATGAGGATGGACGTAGGTCCAGAGATAAGCAAGCTTCCTAAAGTAATTGTACCGGTTTGGATGAAGAAGGAAATTAGAATAATGAACAGTCCCATAAAAGCACCTGCGACTAACTCGCCAAAAGGTGTGGCGGCAATGGGGTAAGGACCGCCTGAGTAAAGGTATCCTACCATGATACAAATTAGACCGATGAAAAAAATCCACCAACTGGTGTGCATGGATATATATATACCCAATAGAATGGCTAGGGCTGAGAAGACATAGGCAATCACTAAGATAGTTTTGGGAGCAACCTTGTCTCGTACGATGGTCCCAGCAATACCCACCGAATGTGCATGATCGAGCCCGTCAATGAAGTCATAGTATTCATTAAATATGTTGGTGGCGGCTTGAATGAAGGTGCTAGCCAATAGCATGCTGAGGAACAATAAAATATTAATAGTGTGGACTGATAAGGCCATTGCCGTACCGATAGCTACTGGGATAAAAGATGCAGTTAATGTATGGGGACGGAGTAATCTCCACCATACAAGCCATCTTTCACCGCCAGGAGTCACGGTAAATTTATATAGATATCCAAATTTTGCTTGTATATTCATCATTATCCCCTTTCGTTTTAATAGTATCCTATTTAGTTACTTAAGTAAATTGGCTAAAGTGGATAATGATGGTCTTTTAGTGGTCCCGTATGCAGGAAACTAAGAATATTCAGAGAATTACTATTTGATATCAAGTAATAGCAACGTTTATATTGAATTTAGATTGGAGGCGTAAGTATGAAAACTTACATTCGTTGTAAAGTATGCGGATATATCATGGATGAGTCTCATCTCAAAGATCTTTGTCCTGCCTGTGGGTTACCCAAGACAGTATTTGAGCCGTATACTAAAAAAATTTCCCAACAGCGCAAATTCATTCTGGATCAGCATTTGCATCCAATTGCCATTCACTTCCCTCAAGTATTGATATTGCTCATTGTATTGATGCCTTTGTTGTCTCTTGTGGTAAACGACCCTTTGAGCTTGGAATTCCTAGTGGTCGCCAAATTATCCATTTTGGTATTGCCATTTACTGTTTTTGGTGGTTTTATTACAGGTCTGCTTGATGGCAAGCTACGGTTTAAAAAGGTTACTACCCCATTATTGATTAAAAAAATCATTGCTGGTGTCATTTTTCAAATTTTATCTATTGCTATCTTTGGATTGTATATTTTAAATGGGTTTACCGGAAATAATCTATGGATCATTGTCGGTCTAAGTGGCCTTTCCACCGCTTGCGCCATTTATCTAGGCCGGGTCGGGTCCACTATGTTTGATTCCATTCTTCCTGGTTGAAGGTGAGGATGGGCTACTTATCGAGAAAATCCCCTATGGTCACTTAAAATATGGTCGTTTTTCAGTGTTTTGGCCACCGTCCCTAAGTCTTAGCTATTGCTCTCAATGGTAATTCTAATTTATTATAACTCAAGGGCTATTATGAGTACAATGGAAAATGCCATGTATGCAATCGTGATTATGCATGATTTAGAATAACACACAGTCCTCCTCAAAAATAAATAGCCTGAGCCCTCGCATTGAGAGGGGTTTTTTACTGGAAATCTTTTGATTGCATACAGACATTGTTATAGCCGCACAATAACAGAGTAGCCTCCGAAAAATTTGCAAGGGGATGCTTTTATATGGAATGTATACCTATCTCTACCATTGTTATTGATAATGATACTGGAGTAACACTACTTAATGAGGAGGATATGTCGCTATCTTTACCTGACCATGACGAAATTCAAGCACTTAAGGGTTCTAGCATTTCAATTGCCAATAAAGAATACACAATAGTAGAAGCTACTACCGAACCAAAGCTTAATGACGATTGTGATATTATTGGTACTTACGTTTTCCTTAATGTAGCGAAAAAAGCTTAAAATTATTTTCCGTTCTCCCTTGAGATCAATATTTCACACTCGTACAATAAGCATTACCTATCTACGAAGAGTACATTTTTTGCAGAAGAATGCGCTAACGTCTGAGGATGACTAGTGGGGCCATTTAATGCTAAATCGTATTGAATTTTAGTAATGACTTTGAAGTTGTTGTACGAACATCAATATTTAGGTATTAATCACAAGGTTATTGTTTTAGGAGGATTTGCAAGGTAGTCGATCGGAATTTGGAACTTCTGTCCGAAAGAAGATGTAAACTAGTCTAGAAGCAGTGAATTTCTTAGACTTTCAAGATGTGTTTCTGAAAAATAATGATTATACGCAACTACATCAAATCAATAATTATGCCCTACAGTTCAAAATCAAGAACTATAGGGCATTTGTCGTAAGGGCTATTATCGGACATAAAGGAATAGATGGAAATAAGCCAACATTTAGTATGCTGGTTTAACTACTCGTTTATTTAGGAATAATTAAGTTTGTTCCTAATGGTACAGGATAGGATAAACTTATTAAAATTGTAGCCTTGCAATAATATACTATACGTACTTGTTTCTTTGATGTATCATTCATGATAATAACATTCGAGGAGCGTATATCATGGACATTACATCTTTTTTAATATACTGCGTTATTATAACATTTACACCTGGACCGACCAATATTGTTATATTGTCTACGGTGCAGGGTTTTGGAATAAAAAAAGCTATGGAATACACATATGGAGCTACGATTGCCTTTGGTGCTTTACTTGCCATCTCCTCTATATTAAATACCGTACTTGTGGTCGTAATACCTAAAATTTTGATTATAATGCAGATAATCGGAAGCCTTTATATTTTGTATTTGGCTTATCAGATATATAATATGGATACATCAGAATCAACTGTAGGAGAAGTTGCTACCTTTAGGTCGGGTTTTATTATGCAGTTTGTAAATCCTAAGGTGGTATTGTTTACAATGACGGTAATCCCAAGTTTTGTTATGCCATACTACACCGAATCTCATATGTTGGCAATATTTGTTACGATTATTACCGTTGTTGGCTTTTTAGCATTTGTTACTTGGGTACTTTTTGGTGCGATTTTCAAGGAACTCCTGTTGAAGTATCAAAAGCCAGTTAATGTAAGTATGTCAATTTTTTTAATCTATTCTGCCATAATAGGTTCGGGAGTAGTTGAAATGATTAGGAGATGATGGATATGGAAAAATTCATATATAAAAAATCATCAAATATTACTGCGCTATCAGCTAGCTTTACTGATTTCACATATAAAAAGCATTGTCATGAAGAATACGCATTAGGTGTAACTCTGCGAGGCATTCAACAATATAATTTAGATGGTAGTTTTCATTCATCATATGAGAATGGGGTTATGCTTTTTTATCCTGAACAGATACATGACGGTAGGGCGCATGATATTACGGGTCTTGATTATGTTATGTTATATATTGAGCCAATGCTATTTTTGGAAATACTTGAAAAAAGAGATATAGTTCGTTTTGCATCCCCAATTGTCTATAATCAAGCTCTTAGAAAAAGTATCTTAAATCTTTCAAGTGCAATTCTAAGTGAAAAAGATGAAGCTTTGTGTAGTGAGTTGCTCCTATCCCTCGTAGATAACTTTAATCCAACTACTATTTGTACAGATTACAAAAAAGATAATAAACTAATTAAAAAAGCAAAGGAAATAATTTATTCTAAATTAGAAGATGTACTGAGTCTTGATGAAATTTGCAAAGAACTTGCCATGTCAAAATTTCAGTTTATCAGGTTATTTAATGCTAATACTGGAATTTCACCATATCAGTATTTTATATTTTGCAAGGTAAATCGTGCAAAACAATTACTAGAAAAAAACAAAGATATTTACTCGGCTATAGCAGAATGTGGTTTTGTTGATTTATCTCATTTAAATAAGCATTTTAAAAGAATCTATGGAATAACAGCATTTGAATATAAAGCGCATTTAAATTAGTAAATATGTTTCAATTTTTACCTGAAACACGCGGGCTACTTACCCCCGTGTTTTTGTTTTTACATAGTACCTAAGTAGTGATAAATGATGCATCGAAGTATCTACTATTAGTGACTATGTATGTTATGATAGGTAAGTAACTGTATTAAATAGAACAGAAAGGGTATTTTCATATGCATCATACAAAAGAAGATATCTTTTGGGGTAAGCAGAAAGACGTTGTATTGAATGAAGTTCAGCGGCAAGCCGTAGTGAATACTGGTGGAGCGATTTTGCTGTTGGCGTCACCAGGGTCGGGGAAAACAACCACGATGATAATGAAAATTGGTTATCTTATAGCGGTGAAAGGTATTGACCCGACTCGAATTAAGGCGGTAACCTTCAGCAGGGCGGCGGCAGCCGAGATGAAGACACGATTCAAACGTTTTTTTCCTACGCTTTCTCTAGTTGATTTTTCCACTATACATAGCTTGACATTTGAAGTAGTGCGAGAGTACTTTCGGAAAAATAAACTTGGCTACCAATTGATTGAAGGTAACCAAAATCAAGATAAAAGACATATTTTGCGAGAAATATTTAAAAATGTTGTCCAGGAAAACATTACGGAAGATCAAATGGACGAGCTCACAACATACATTAGTTTTATTAAAAATAAGCTAATTCCCCAGGACAAATGGTCTGAGACGGAGTGTACTATCCCAGAGGTCGCACAAATTCTGCAAAAATATGAAGAGTTTAAGTCGGCTTCTGATAGGCTGCTGCTCGATTACGATGATATGCTGGTTTATGCGAACAAGGCCTTCGAGCAGGATAGGGAACTTCTTGGCCGATATCAACAGATGTATGATTATGTTCTGACAGACGAAAGTCAGGATACTTCACTTGTTCAGCACTATATCATTGAGAAATTGGTTCGTAAACATGGTAACCTATGTGTTGTTGCTGATGACGATCAGTCTATTTACAATTGGCGCGGCGCTGAACCATCCTATTTACTGAACTTTAAAAAGGTATATCCTCACGCTAACATCTTGTACATGGAACAAAACTATCGTTCATCTAAGGATATTGTTGATATCGCCAACACCTTCATAAAACGAAATAAAAGCCGCTACAATAAGAATATGTTTACCCATAATCCACCACACAAGCCAATCATCATTCATAGCCTTAGCGACTATAAAAAACAGGCTAAATATTTGATCGAAGAACTAAAGAAGTCTAACCATTCTTGCACAACTGCGGTGTTATACAGAAATAATTCATCATCGATCATCCTGATAAACGAATTAGACCGTGCGGGCATCTCTTTTTATATCAAAGATGAAGATAAACGCTTCTTTTCGCACTGGGTGGTAGGGGATATATTGAATTTTATGCGTTTGACGTACACGGATAAAAGGATAGATATTTTTGAAAAGATATTTACCAAGCTGAATGGCTATATTACTAAGCAACAGATGGAAACGGTTAAAAAAATTAACAATAATGAATCCGTTTTTGATACTTTGCTACAATATGTTCCGCTGCAAGATTACCAGGTTAAACAGGTGGAAGAATGCAAAGAAACGATACGCCATATGCAAGGTATGGCTCCGCTTGCAGCCATATACACGATTCGTCATAAGTTAGGATACGAAAAAGCGCTTGACAGAATGTGTGAGCGTTTAGGTTTCCGCAAGGAGTATTTGCTTGGCATACTAAATACACTTGAAGAAATTGCGGCTGGACTGGGCAGTATGGAGGAGTTCGCTAGTCGGCTGAAATATCTGGAAACGGTGATGAAGTATTCCAAGAATAACAAAGACAGCTGGGTTACGCTATCCACTTTCCATAGTGCCAAAGGATTGGAGTTTGATCGAGTGTATATGGTTGATTTGCTGGAAGGTATTATTCCTTCGTCTAATGATATAAAGCAGCAACAAGAGGGAAAACCCGAGGCGATGGAGGAGGCTGTCCGCTTATTTTATGTTGGGATGACACGAGCCAAAACTCATCTCGAGCTAATAACATACGAGAAAAGGGACTATGAAAAAGTAGCGGAATCTCAATTGGTAGCTGCTGTAAGAAATATAATTAATCCACCAATACTAATTTCTAAACCTAATGCAAGGCCGGCGAAAAAAGTTAGTCCTATCGTAATCTATAATGTAAATGCCATCAAACATATCAATCAACTAAAAGTAGGTAGCTTAGTAATCCACCAGGCATTTGGTCGGGGAAAAATTGTTGCTATTACTTCCTCAAGTATTGATATTCAGTTTCATGGAACTATCAAGAAGCTATCAATAGAAGTATGCTTAACCAAAGGAATTCTTGAGCCAACATAGAATAAATAAAAGAAGCGAAAGACAGGGACAGTCCTTTTGTCAAAAGGATAGCGAAAAAGCCACTATAATCATGAGGTGATAATAGTGGGCAGACAGACTGGGGAGATGAGTGGTTAAGATTACATCAGGTTATTCAAGAGGACAATATTGATATAGTGGATAAAATTAGCTAGGCAGCTTAAATAAAAAAATCAGGAGGACAGGCAGATTGTTTCTAGAAAGGTTGAAACAATTCTCCTGTCCTCCTATTTACATAGGGTGTCGCATTTTAACTATGGGTTGTTGGGTCATCATAGTCCCAATATCCAGGTACTCCTCCTGAAACGTTTTCTAACTCCTTATTACTCAACTTACCCAATTCCTTATTGCAATCACTTGATTTATCAGTTTTGGGGCTATCTTTCATTTCCTCGCCATTCACTTTACCCATAATCTTTTCCTCCAATAAAAAATATATTGTAAAAAAAGTATAGCACAATTTCGGTAAATTTTATATTAAGGAGAGTAATAAGGTGGTTTGAAACCACTGATAAATTGATTGATGGCAACAAATATAGTTTTAAGCTACGTTTCAAATTTTATCAAAAGTACGAAGGAATCTAATTACAGCATCAGCTATTACCTTTTTACCTGAAATATCAGGATGTAAGCCATCTTGTGAATACATAGTTGGCAAAAAGCCTCTATTATCCCTTAATAAAGAGTTAACATCAATTACATATTGCTGCTTTTTTAAGAAAGTATAACAATGGGGGACGGAACTTTCTTGAGAACTTAATAGATAATAGTTAGGTAATCTATTCGTCAGAGAAAGATTCATTAACTGGCTTTCGTATCCATCCTATTTCAGATTTTTCTTAAAAAAGGACTCGAGCTTATCAAAGGGGATATAATTCACCCGGTCGTACAGATCCACATGGCCTGTGTCCGGAACAATGTAGAGTTCCTTCGGTTCGGCCGCCAGCTTGTAGGCGTCTTCGCTGAACTCTCTGGAATGAGCGTTCTCACCCGCGATGAAAAGCATAGGACGAGGAGAAATCGTTTCTATGTCTGCGAACGGGTAAAAATTCATGAATTTAACGTTGCTGCTAAGTGTTGGATGTGTTGTAAGTTTTGGCGACTGGCCTTTAGGAGTGTATTCACCTCTTGGAGTGCGATAGAAGTCATAAAACTCACGTTCGATCGCGGAGGACTTTTCATTCAATTCTTCAGGCGTTCCGCTGGTGTATTTGGTTTCGCCACCCAAAAACTCCACATAGCGTTGCTCTGCTGCCTGTTCAGTGATGTTCTTTCTCTGCTCGAGGGTCAGGGAATGCCTGAGCCCATTACGGTTGGCGGTGCCCATGTCGTACATGCTGACCGTCGCGATGGCTTTCATGCGCGGATCAATCTTGGCCGCACTAATGGCAAAACTCCCGCTGCCACAAATCCCGATAACACCAATCCGATCCCTGTCAACAAACGGCCGGGAGCCCAGGAAATCCACCGCAGCACTGAAATCCTCGGCATAGATATCCGGTGAAACAGCGCTGCGAGGCTGACCCTCACTCTCTCCCCAGAAAGACAAATCCAATGATAGAGTAATGAATCCCTGTTCAGCCATTTTCGTGGCATACAGATTCGCACTTTGTTCTTTTACTGCGCCCATAGGATGCCCGATAATGATCGCGGGATTTTTGGTGTTTTGATTCAACCCCTTGGGTATAAAAAGATTCCCTACAACATTCATGTTGTATTGATTTTTAAACGCAACCTTCTGCATGGTTACCTTGTCGCTCTTGTAAAAGTTGCTTGCTCCATTGGACATGTCTGCCGCGGATACAACGCCAGCGCCGGTCGTGGATACAAACACGCCCAGTACCATCGCTGTGAGTAAGTGGATGCTACGTGTGAGAATAGATTTTTTTTTCATTTTAAACCCCTTCCAATATTTTTTGTGATGTTATTATGCTGTTCACAGTTACAAATTTTATAAAATATATTTTACCGCATTCTATTCCTCCTCTTTAAATAGTTAAGTCAATAACATGTCTAATATCCTATTTTTGTTAACAGTTTTTTTATTAACAATTAAAATGTATCATCTGGTGTTAACACCAAGTCAATAGGCTTTGCAAATTTTTCTTCTTCTAAATTTAAGGGGAGTGTCAATTAATTTCAGTTTTTATACACTTGACTTGGAGTTAAGACAAGATGATAACCTTACAGTAGAAAGTTATAATTCGTGCTAATTGAAAGAGGGGGCATCTTGTGATTTAGAAAAATAATTTAAACAAGTTCTGGATGATAAGGATAAATAGGGGATATTTTGATTGAGAAAAACGTTGTAATAGGTTGAAATAATGGAAAAGAAGGAGTGAATCAAATGATAATTTCAGAGGTCAGTGCCAAATACGGTATGACACAGGATGCATTGCGCTACTACGAACGAGTCGGCCTGATCCCGCCGGTTCCACGTAAACCAAATGGGATTCGCGAATATGACGATTACAGCTGTGGATGGATTGAATTTATTCACTGTATGCGAAATGCGGGTATTCCGGTAGAAATCCTTGTTGAATATGTCCAGCTTTATCAGCAGGGAAGTACAACAAAAGAGGCAAGAAAGGAACTTTTACAGGAAGAATTAAACCGTTTAGATGATCGTATTGCAAATTTGCAAGCAACAAGAGGACGATTGGCGTGCAAAATTGAAAATTACGATGATCTTGAGAAGTCCTGATGGAAATGAATGATCGTTTGGAACATATTTTTAATTTTATAAAGATAAAAGACCGGGGAATTTCAACCGGTCTTTTTTATCGGGTATGGAAAACTTGACTTTGAGTTAATACCAAGTGCTAAACTCAAAGTCAAGAAAATAAAACAAAGTGAATCATTTAAATTTTTGTCTTGGTGAAAAAATATAGAATATGACAGATTGATTAGTATAATAACGAAATTTTGAGGTATATTTTATGACTAAAGGAAATAGTTTGCTCATATTTATCTTGACTGTGGGAGTTTTTGGTATTATAAATACGGAAATGGGGGTTATTGGAGTATTGCCCTTAATTGCTGACCAATTTCATGTCAGCATATCCCAAGCCGGCTTGCTGGTGAGTCTTTTTGCACTTGTTGTGGCCGCAGCTGGTCCAACTATGCCGTTATTGTTTTCGGGGAAAAATCGCAAGAAAGTAATGCTATTGGTACTTGGTGTTTTCATTTTGGGCAACATTGTCTCAATATTTGCATCAAACTTTACCATTGCATTAATTGCTCGTGTGGTTCCAGCCTTTTTTCATCCAGTTTATTGTTCATTGGCTTTTACAGTAGCTGCTGCGTCAGTTAGCAAGGAAGAAGCTCCCAAGGCCGTTTCAAAGGTATTTATCGGAGTATCGGCAGGTATGGTGCTTGGTGTACCAGTCAGCAGTTTTATTGCTAGCGCAACTTCGTTAGGAATAGCGATGTTATTCTTTGCTATCGTGAATGCTATAGCATTCATTGCTACATTCCTATTTGTACCATCTATGCCTGTTGATGAAAGACTTTCTTACGGAGCGCAATTAAGCGTTCTAAAAAAATCAACTACCTGGTTTTCTATTGCCGCTGTCATTTTAATGAATGGCGCCGTATTTGGGGTTTTTAGTTATCTTTCGGAATATCTTCAAACCATTACGAAAACTTCTTGGAATACAACGAGTTTAATGTTACTAATATACGGTGTTGCAAATATTCTTGGAAGTATCATCGCAGGGAAGTTACTCACTAAAAATGCCATCAAAGCGGTAGTGGCCTTTCCTTTCGCATTAGCAGCAATCTACGTCATATTATTCTCAATGGGACAGTTCACTGTACCTATGGCTTTAATTATTTTGGCTTGGGGAATTTTAGGCGGTATCGGGGGTAATATTAATCAATATTGGATTGCGTCTGTAGCTCCTGAGGCTCCTGATTTTGCTAATGGATTATTTTTAACATCCGCTAACTTAGGTACAACAATTGGTACAGCTGTATGTGGATTATTTATATCAGAAATAGGCACACAATATGTCGCATTAGGAGGATTGCTATTTTCGATTTTGAGTGTATTATCTATCTTGCTAAGAGTTTACATGTATAGTTCCCCAAGGAACTTTCTAGATGAGGAATTAATGAAATAGTGTATTGTCGCTTAAACGGCATTTCTATCAAAAGTACGAAGGAATTTCATTACAGCATTAGCTATTACCTTTTTACCTGAGATATCAGGATGTAAACCATCTTGTGAATACATAGTTGGCAAAAAGCCTCTATTATCGCTTAATAAAGGGTTAATATCAATTACATATTGTTGCTTCTTTAGGAAGGTATTGACGATATTAGTTTGATTCTGCCAATCGTTAGCAGATGGCTTATGAAAGACTTGTTCAATTCTGTCTGGATTGATAGGTGGAATCGTTAAAAAAATTGGAGTTATGTCGTTTTGCTCACATTTATTGATTAGCATTTGGAATTGCCCAATGATATCTTCAGCCTTCGTTCCGTTTCTTATACTGTTACCGCCTCCAAGTATAAAAAGATACTTTGGTTGAAATGGCAAAACGTCACTGTTGAAACGCTCGACTAATGATTCAACACTGTCACCGCTTCTGCCTAAGTTTTTAATTTCATACGGTATATACGACGAGTAATCAAATCTAATATCTGAAGGTGGATTGGATACAGCTCCTCCACCATGAGTAATACTGTCACCAAAAACTGCCCACGTATAATGTTTTACAGAAATATGAAAAGGAATAGCATCCGAGGAAGTACCTATAGGGTAATAGTATTGATTAAGTGCAATGACTCTCCAGTAATAGGTACCCTCTTCTACGTAAGCATGCGTATCATAACACTCAGACTCTTCATCCACGATGTAACTACGTACTTGTTTTATTGAGGGGATCATTCCATTGGGGTTTTCAGGAGCATCCTTAGTAACCTCAACAAGATAATGTTTAGCTCCGAGTACTGGGAGCCAAGAATATGTCGGGTAAAGTGGTACTGGCCGATTGGTATTAAAGAGAGCTGTGGGTTGCGGCTTTGTAGGATTTAATTGTCCACTCGATAGCGGCATAGGTTCAGAAAACATCGCAAGAGGTTTCTTATCTAAATCTAAGGGTCTAACTCTATAGTATGTTTTATCAATATGTTGAATAGTAAGCTGATTTAAATCTAATTCAATACCAGGAGTGAAAATAGCTACTGTATGGTAGAGGATATCTTCTGCGGGTACTGAATCATTTGGCTTATAAGGTTTGGTCATTACCTCCATTTCATAAGCCACAACATCTTCGCTATTTTTCCACGCAAGATATATCTTATTGGCTTGAACTACGGGAGCACTTGATGGTACGGAAGAATTCGATGTGAAGGTAAAATGCAATAGTACGGTAGCAAAAATAATTAAAATGATAAATGGATTGGCTTTCATAGGAATCTCCAATTGTAATTAGTGTTCAGCAATAGATATTACTGAAGTTGGATGTGCTATCAGTAGAAATACAATTCTAATGTTTGAGGTGAAACCAATTGGCTTAGTACAAAGGCAGGAATAAAATTAATATGGGTTCAATTTCAGGTGTGATAATCCAATATTCCTTCACCCTTGTTTTTTCATTCTGGCTACTACCTTATGCCATAAGTGTTTTTCCAAGAAACTTCCCTTTGCATTTTCCTCCATATCTAAAAACATTTTATATGGCACAGAAAATGATAACATATCAGGCTCTATCATGGGGCGTACCGTAATATCAATCAATCCTACTACTGCTCTTGGATTTTCCTTTTGCGTTTCAGCGTAGGGTATAAGAAAAATAGACTGACACCCTGAGCCAAAGGGTATTAAAACGTTCTCTATTCCTGGTCTATAATAGTTAGCTAGCACCGTAAGAGCTGATAACTGGTCATTATTTACATAGAATACAATTAACTCAGGTATTTCCTTGGTATCATCAACTTGTGACATGGGTTTTAAAATTACGTATTGGTAAGGAATATCTGTTATTGGTAGGCATTCAACGAATTCTCTACCCAGCTCTGGGTCTTTTAAATAACCTTCTCCTTCCAATACACCGCTTTTACCAACTGACAAAAAATACTCAATACCACCTGGATAGTTAGGAAATTGTCCAAACCCTAGTCCTGCTTTGCCGCCGGGACAGCATGTTGTTTTGCGTTCGAAAACTGCCGTTTTACCTTTTGCTGCAGCCAGAAATAATGGGATTGTACAACTCCACTGACCTTCTTTACCTTGTAGCACCCCTTCAGGTTTTTCGTTGCTTAGAAAAATAGCTACAGGTTCATACCGCAGGTTTAATTCTTTGACCAACCAACTTTCCATGCTTTCTACCTCACTTCTCCTATTTAATAATAGCATTACAACTATCAAAGGTTTTAGTAGTGATAGAGTTCCTGATATAAAAAGCTCTCTTGTCCACCGGATGAGGTTTTCGAGAATTTAGCCCTTTTATTGCTAGTTTCTAAAAAGTAGCTGCTTTAACAATCACATTGTATATTCCAAGCAACCGTTAGTCAATTTAACATTCGATAATTAAGATTCTCGATCTTTAAGTTTTTATAGAGGGACAAAGAACTTCTCCCTCTGTTTTTACAAATAATAACGGATGCTAAACCGATGAAAGAATTTGATGTGGATTTATGTTTTGCATTGGTAGAAAAAGTTATGGTTAATGGTCACCAAGATTGGATTGAAGGGTTAGTCCGTACTGCGCAGCAGAATAAAAAACAAAGTCAGTTAGGCGGTTTTAGTTCGAATTATCTCGGATTAAAACCGTTTAAATTTTTGCTTTTTAGTTATATGTATCCTTTAATGCTTTAATCAATATTAAACAAGGGCATTGATTTCAATATGTCTTGTTTGAAGTTGAATTTATAAACAAGATTATAGGTATTGTATCTTGATATTTTGGTGAACTATAGGATAATTGTTGATTTATAAAACTTTTCCATCGAAACTCTATTGATTGCTACTGATACAATATTTTTTTAGAATATAGTTGCATAATGCAAATATAGCATAGTATAATAGATGAATAAACCAACTGTATTGAGATGCAACTAGAAAGGGAGATAATTAAAGAATGTCTAATCGTAATCAAACCCAATTACTGCGAGAAAATTTACGGATTTTGGTCCGCAAATTAGGAGTTCTTGAGCGGGGGGAGGCTTCATGCTGTGGAATAACGTTGAGTCAGAGCTATACCATAGTTGAGATTGGTAGAGCAGGGACGATGTCGGCAAGCCGATTGACGGAGATTCTTGGGGTTGACAAAAGCACTGTGAGTAAGTCTATCGATAAACTTGTAAACAGTGGAATTCTGGTGCGGGATACTGATCCAGAAGATCGGAGATCTGTTATCTTGCGTTTAAGCGACAAAGGGCAATCCGTTTTTGCGGAAGTAGAAAAGCGGGCAACAGAATATTTCACAGAGGTTGTTGCCGCCATACCTGCTGATAAGCGTGAGCAGATTATTGAAAGCTTAGAATATCTGGGTCAGGCATTAAACAACGTCGGATGTTGTTAATTTTTTTTAAAGGAATTCACCCCTATTCCAGGATCTATTAATTATTTATTTATATTTATTCACATTGACTTATCTTATCAGGAGGGATTTTTTTTATGGATAATGATTTAATGAGAAGTACAAAAGAACTTCTCAAGGAAGGGGAACAGTCTATTTTATTTACCACTGTTAGACCTGACGTCATCATGGAACGAGGACGCGGAATGTACTTATGGGATACAACTGGAAAACAGTACTTGGATTTTATTGGCGGTTGGGCGGTTACATGTTTAGGTCACTGTCCCCCTGTTATTACGAAAGCACTGGAGCAGCAAAGCCGTGAACTAGTAAATGCTAGTCCTTCATTTTATAACAAACCCATGATTCGGCTTGCCAAACTACTCACAGAGTATTCTTGCTTTGATAAGGTGTTTTTTGCCAGTAGCGGTGCCGAAGCGAATGAAGGTGCTATCAAACTGGCACGAAAATATGGTTCTACATATCGTGATGGGGCTTATGAGATTATTACAACAATTAATAGTTTTCATGGACGTACCCTTGCCACCATGTCAGCTACTGGCAAAAAAAAGTGGGAAAGTTTGTTTGAACCAAAGGTTCAAGGATTTAAACATGTTCCACTGAATGATCTTGATGCAATAAACAAAACAATAAGCCCTACTACATGTGCGATTATGCTGGAACCAATCCAGGGTGAAGGTGGAGTTTTCGAAGTAGAAGAAACCTATATTAAAACATTACGAAAAATATGTGATGAAAAGGGGATTCTACTCATATTTGATGAAGTCCAGACGGGAATTGGCAGGACTGGCACACTATTTGCCTATGAACATTACGGAATTGAACCTGATATTATGACTCTAGCGAAAGGTATTGGCGGAGGATTCCCTCTATCAGCTTTATTAGTCAAGGAGAAGTTTAATATATTTGAAGCTGGAGACCAAGGAGGAACATATTCCGGTCAACCCCTCGCCATGGCTGTAGGTATGGCAGTTGTGAAGGAGGTAATGGAAAAAGACCTTCCGACAAATGCTCAAGCACAAGGTAATTATATTATTGAAAAACTAAAAATCCTAAAAGACCAATTTAAGTTAAAAGATATTAGAGGAAAAGGATTGTTGGTTGCCTTTGATTTGCCAACAAATCAAGGAAGTGATATTGCTTCCGAGTGTCTTAAAGAAGGTCTGATCATCAATTCGCCTCAACCTTCTACTATACGCTTGATGCCACCATTAATTGTTACAAAAAAGGAAATAGATGATATGTTCCAAATACTTTGCACTGTGATGAAAAGAGTATTGTAACGCTTAAAAGGCAAAGAAATAATCAGTTGATTATTAGGAGGTATATAATGAAGGAAGATATTCGAGAACAGGTAAGACAAAAATATGCTCAGGCGATAACGTCGAAATCGGGCTGTTGTGCTTCAACAGGTTGCTGCGGAGACAATCGAAACGTTACCAGCGCCATAACAGGCAACTTGTACCAATCTACAGAGATGGAAGGTTTACCGCAAGATATTCTTGCCACTTCACTGGGATGTGGCAATCCTACCGCACTAGGCAATCTTTATGCCGGTGAGACGGTTCTTGACCTCGGCAGTGGCGCCGGGTTGGATGTGCTGCTTTCAGCTAAGAGGGTCGGCCCTTTCGGTAAGGCTTATGGGCTAGATATGACGGATGAAATGCTCGCAGAAGCTAACGTCAATAAGGTCAAATCGGGACTAACCAATGCAGAATTTTTGAAAGGCCATATTGAAGATATTCCGCTGCCCGAGAGTTCTGTTGATGTTGTCATCTCCAATTGTGTCATCAATCTATCGGTCGATAAGGACCAGGTTTTACAGGAAATTTATCGGGTATTGAAACCCGGCGGCCGGATAGCGGTCTCTGATATCGTCACTACGAAACCTTTACCTGACAACATAAAGCAGAACATGCTGGCTTGGGCCGGCTGTATGGCAGGGGCCCTTGTGGATGAAGAATATAAAACAAAATTAACTAAAGCGGGCTTTGAGAACGTTGAACTCGAAATTACTAGGACGTATGACTTAACCGACTTGGTGGTGCGGCATTTGACTCCTGGTCTCGCGAGTGAGGAACTTATAAAATGGAACGGGGCACTTGTCAGTGCGTTTATCCGTGCTCGAAAGCCGTCCCAGAAAATGGCGGCGGGCAAAGATTTTAGTATTAAACTTGCTGAACAAGAAGAATTTCTTCAAATACATGAATTGCTTATTAAGAGCGGGCTGCCAACAGCAGGTGTTGATTCTAGCAACGGAATTTACTACATAGCTAGTGACCAGGAAATAATGGGGGTTGTGGGTGTTGAGCAATATGGAGCAGCAGTGATGCTACGCTCACTGGCCGTCAAGCCTCAATTTCAGAAAGCGGGTGTTGCCCAGCAATTGATAGACTATGCTTTGGAGGCACTAAAAAGTACTGGGGGTACCGATATATATCTGATCACTAATACAGCTGAGCAGTATCTGACTCGGTATGGTTTTGCCAAGATTGAGCGCAATAGAGTTCCGAATCATGTTTTGGCAACTTCTGCCCTCGGTGATGCCTGTTCGTCTTCCAGTACTTGCATGCATTTGAAGTTGTAAAAAACTATGGAGATTATCAATAGGTAATAAGTAAGGGGGTAATATTGTGGGATGTTGCAATAACGTAACTGGAGAAAATAAAAGAATTTTATATAGTTGTTCAGGGGCTTGTGATTTAGGTCAAGCCAGTGATTTATTAGGCCGCAAGCTTAGAGAAAGCGGATATGCGCAAGGTGCATGCAGTTGTCTTGCGAGTATCGGGGCGGGCATCCAAGCTTATGTTGCAAAAGCTAAGGCGGCGGAAGAGGTCGTTTGTATTGATGGATGCGCAATCGCCTGCGCCAGTAAGATGATTGAAAAGATTGATGTGAAACCTAAAATATATACTCTTACTAAGATGGGGCTTTCAAATGGGAAAATAGAAATTTCTGAGATGCTTATTAACGGCTTGTATAACCAAATTATAAAGGATAAATAAGTTTTATTAAGGCATGATAATAGACTGGCGTGGGGATAAAAACATTAAGCACTAGTGAATCATGTGATCATCAGAGAAAATAGTGAAGTCGCCGAATAAAAGCAGACGGCGAGAAACAATGAAAATTAGTAAGCACAGTGGTAAAAAGCATGAAAGAATTATGGCATTCGTCAAATAGGTAATAAGTAAAAACCCACATAGTATGATGGAATTCATTGTACTATGTGGGCCTTTGTATTTAGGAGGGTGTATTGGGCTGCAATCATGTGCCTAACTGGGAACGGTGGGCAGTGGCAATGACAAAGAGTGCTCCTGCCGTTGATGCTACTAATACGATATTCTTCAAACAGGAATATTTTTCAAAAATATTGTTGCATAGTACAACCATAATGTGATATTATAGGTGTATAAGCCAACTGTATCGCAATACAACTAAAGCGGGAGGTAATTTTTAAATGTCTAATCTTAATCAAACGCAATTACTGAGAGAAAATTTACGGATTTTGGTCCGCAAATTAGGAGTTCTGGAGCGGGGGGAGGCTTCGTGTTGTGGGATGACGTTGAGTCAGAGCTATACCATTGTTGAGATTGGTAGAGCAGGGGCTATGTCGGCAAACCAGTTGACGGAGATTCTTGGGGTTGATAAAAGCACTGTTAGTAAGTCTATCGATAAACTTGTAAACAATGGAATTCTGGTGCGGAGTAGTGATCCGGAAGACAGGAGATCCGTTATCCTGTGCTTAAGCAACAAGGGGCAATTAGCTTTTGAGGAAGTAGAAAAGCGGGCGATAGCATATTTCGGGGAGGTTGTTGCTGACATACCTGACGACAAACGTGAACAGATTGTTGAAAGCTTGCAATATCTGGTTAAGGTGTTAAAAGGCCCCCGGTGTTGCTAATAAGCTTTCAGGTAATCTCGGGGTATGAAAGGAGAAGTTACCATGTTCAAAATTTTTGCTGATTTAGTGGTTTTTGATTGGTTGGGTCTGACTCCTGGCGATCCTTTTACCACCGCTCTCAACTTCTTTGTGTACGGTGTGCCGAAAATATCGTTGCTGATGACGGTGGCGATCTTCGTCGTTTCCATTATCCGCTCCTATATTCCACCGGAAAAAACGAAGAAGTTTTTAAGTCATCGACAGACCTTTGTCGGGAATATCCTGGCTGCTTTAATCGGGATACTAACCCCTTTTTGTTCGTGTTCTGCTGTTCCACTATTCATAGGTTTTATGGAAGCGGGTGTTCCCTTAGGTGTAACATTTTCATTTTTAGTGTCGTCACCTATGATAAACGAAGTTGGTTTGATTCTGTTGTTTGGCATGTTTGGCTGGAAGGTTGCCCTGTTATATGTGATCAGCGGCCTTGTTATCGCTATTATAAGCGGTTATGTTATTGGTAAATTGAAGCTTGAGCATTTAGTCGAAGAGTACGTGTACCAAATAAAGAGCGAGGACGTGGAGTTGCACGAACCCACCTTTACCGAAAGGTGCCGCGAGGCAAAGAAATTTACAGCTGACTTTTTGAAAAGGACTGTGTTATACATTGCTGTAGCAATGGCCATCGGCGGGTTTATTCATGGTTATGTACCAAGCGATTTTCTAACAGCCTATGCGGGTCGAAATAACCCGTTAGCAGTACCGTTAGTAGTCTTAATCGGCGTACCGATGTATAACAGCGCCGCGGGTATGGTGCCAATCATTTACGCATTAGTGGAAAAGGGGTTGCCGTTAGGGACAGCGCTTGCATTCTTGATGTCAGTGGCGGCACTTAGCCTTCCGGAAATGGTTATTCTCCGCAGGGTGCTTAAGGTGAAACTGATCGCTATATATGTTAGTGTCCTGACCGTAGCGATCATACTCACAGGTTATCTCTTTAACGCGATAGTTTGAAAAAATTAGGAGGGAAAAAGATGAAGATCGAGGTTTTTGAATCGAGTTGCTGTAAAGCTAGCAATGTCTATGGTTTGGTTGAACGGGCTATGAATGAAAGTGGTGTCAACGCAGAAGTGACAAAGGAAACTGATATGGTGGAGGCCATAAAACGGGGTATCATGCGCACTCCGGCCTTAATTATCGACGGCAAAGTAGTATGCGCTGGCCGTGTACCGGAATATGAAGAAGTAGCCAAGTGGTTATTGGGAGGTAATTCATGAACGAAGATGTTCGAGAACAGGTACCAAGAATAATGACAGTAAGTTCTTAGCGCCATTAACAGATTTATTAAAGAATCCCATAAGCCGCAGTATATATATATATGATTGTATTCTTTGAAGGTGTCTTTATTATGGGATCATTTTCTTTTCTTGGAGGATTCATTAAAAACCAGTATGACTTCAATAACCTTCTGATCGGGCTTATGATTTCAGTTTGAATTCCACTCGATACGCTCAATGACAATTTTAGGAATGAAAGGCAAGCACAAAGGGTTTACCGAAACGGTGGAAATCAGCGTAACGCCCATTCGCCCCGGAGTGTTTATGGTGGCCTGGCAGGAAGAAAACAAAACAACGGTATTTCACATCGAGGATTTTGAAAAAGGCATAATCTATGCCAATATAACCTTACCTGGCAACACCTCGCTCCGTTTGCAGGGACCTTTTAAACTGGTGAAATAGCGGCTTCATTAATCGATTTGTTATCTATGGTTCAGAAAAAAAGGTGGGATATCTCGAGGCCACTGAAACAGATTTAGTTTTACGATCCTAACAATAAAAAGAAACAGAAGATGCGGCACAAATTTGTTGCTTCTTCTGTTTCTTTTTTACTATTATTAGCAAAACCGAGAAAACATGTATTCTAGTATAAATTATCATATTAGGAAATTAAAATATTAAAATATTTCGATATAATCATTTAAATCTAGAAGGAATTTAACTTATATACATAGAAACTATTGAAATGATAAAAATAATCTATGTCAAATGATAATTGAGGAGAGGGTTATGAATTGAAAAAGAACGTTAATATTTCTGAAATTAAAAGTAGAGCTGAAGAATATTATCGTAACGGAGATTTTTATTGTTCAGAAGCTATTGTTAAAGCAATTAAAGATGGGTTTGAATTACCGATTTCAGACGATGCGATAGCAATGGCTTCTGGTTTTCCGGTTGGGATGGGAGGGTCTGGTTGTACCTGCGGCGCCGTGGCTGGTGGCGTAATGGCAATTGGTATGTTTTTTGGACGAACGAAGCCTAAGGACCCTAAAGTAACTAAAACGATGCAACTTGCAAAAGAGCTCCATAATACTTTTCAGGACAAGCATAATTGTCTTTGCTGTCGCGTGTTGACCAATGGAATGGAGCTTGGGTCGCCTAGACACAAGAGTCAATGTATTTCTTTTACCGGTGAAGTAGCTGAGGCAGTAGCAAATTTAGTAGTGCGAGAAATTAAGGAGTGATTTTAATGAAAAAAACTAAAATATTGATTGCCATTATTTCTATTCTTATAGCAACGTTAATAGGAGGTGGCTGCGCAAGCCAGTCCGCATCACAGCAAAAGGCAGCCACTTCTGAACTTAAAGAACTTCGCATGGGTATTGTTCCTTTACCCCATTATGCCCATATGTGGGTAGCTAAAAAGAAAGGTTTTATTGATGAGGAATTACTAAAGGTTGGCTACAAGGTAAAGTGGCAGCCTTTTAATATAGGCGTTATGGTTAACGAAGCGTTCACAGCTGGTCAACTGGATATGGGTATTATGGGGGACTTTCCAGTTTTCATCGGACGCTCCTCAGGCACCAATTATCGTATTGTTTCTAGCGCCTCAGCAGGGCCACAAACTCTAGCTTTGGTAGCGAAGAAGGATTCAAATATCACAAATATCGCTGACTTGAAAGGCAAAAAAGTTGCTACTACCAAGGCATCTTATGGTCAAAAACTCTTGGTCATGCTTTTGGAGAAGAATGGCATGTCGATACAGGACATCCAGTTCGTCCATATGTCAATGGATGATCTAACGGTGGCGTTGCTTCGTGGGGACGTGGATGCTGGGGTAATGTGGGATCCCCTGATTACTCGCATGGAAGAAGCTGGAGAAATTAAGGTTGTTGCTGACGGAACAGGTGTTTATGACGCCAACGCTGTATTGATGGCTAGCGGAGATCTAGTTGATAAAAATCCACAGGTTATAGAAGCTATGTTAAAAGCGTTTCAGCGGGGAAATGAGTATCTTAAACAAAATCCTGACGAAAGTATTAAATTATTAGCGGAAGACATAAAAATACCGCCAGCACAAATGCGCAAGATTATCAATAAGTTTAACTACGATGCTGCCATCACCGACAAATTCGTCGCTGACATGAAGGATACTGAAGCTTTTATGCGCAAGAACGGTTTGATAAAAAACCCGGTAGATGTCGATGCTCTTATTCGTAAATAAGTAGGTGCAGGAAAGCTAAGCATCCTAGTTACTTGCCAGCGCAGTCATCTGTATTAGGCAGCATTGGCGGGTAACTAGGTTTGTTGAAGTATGAGGAGGCTATAAAACAGTGGAATTAGTGATACATCGAGCCGCTACCTATACCGGTAAATTATTGTCTTGTTGGACAGCCTGGAAGCGAATATTATTGCCCTGTGCCTTATTACTTATTTGGCAGGGAATTGCTGATAGCGGCTTAGTAAAATCCGTATTACTTCCTTCCCCGATACAGGTTCTTGAGGCCATGGGGATTATGGTAAGCAGTGGTGAACTTGTTGACCATCTGGGAGTTAGTATCCTGCGGGTCCTAGAAGGATTTGCGTTAGCCGCTATTTTGGGAGTGGGACTTGGCATGGGGCTTGGCATTTTCCCAATTATGTTTGAATTAATGGATGGTACGATTCAATTACTGCGGCCCATTCCTCCCATTGCTTGGCTGCCCATGGCAATTCTATGGTTTGGTATTGAGGAAGGCTCCAAGATCTTTATTATTACCCTGGGCGCTTTCTTTCCCATTTTTATTAATGTCTTGGATGGAATCCGACAGACAGACCATAAGTTTGTGGAATTATCGAAGGTGCTGGAAGTGCCACAAAGCAAGTTTATTATGAAGGTTGTTATCCCTGGTGCGCTTCCCTTTATTATTTCCGGCCTTCGCGTTGGGCTGGGGTACGCTTGGATGTGTGTGGTAGCTGCAGAGCTATCTGCTGGAATGAAAGGCATCGGATTCATGTTAACGGATGCCCGGTCTTTAGCTCAAACCGACAAGGTTTTTGTTGGTATGTTATCTATTGGTATTATTGGTCAGTGCATGGACAGTATGTTGCGGATAATGGAGAAAAAAATTATCAAGTGGAGGGGAGCTTTTACTGGGGTATGATGAAAAAAGAACACTTGGTCGTCGCTAAGCTAAACAAAACCTATCAGACTGATGGGCAGGAAGTATCGGTATTAGAAGACATTTTTCTTCACGTAGCCCAACATGAATTTCTGAGTATAGTTGGTGCCAGCGGCTGCGGGAAGAGTACCCTGCTCCGTATCATCGGTGGGCTTGATACTGAATACGAAGGCATGGTTACTTTAGGAGGGAAAAAAATCCTTGGTGCGGGTCTGGACAGAGGGATTGTTTTTCAGGAACATCGATTGTTACCGTGGTTGACAGTGCAGGAAAACATGGAGTTTGCTCTGCAAGAGGGGAGCCCTGAGCAAAAGAAAGAACTTATTGCCGAGCACCTGGAGATGGTGGGACTGGTCGGATTTGAAAAAGCCTATCCCAGCCAATTGTCCGGAGGAATGGCTCAACGGGTTGCGATTGCGCGGGCATTGG
>Ga0316613_10000572_pt1 | contig 28785 bp, 22 predicted proteins | sample OWC_soil_day10_C_2_FD_207647 | JGI IMG/M metagenome (GOLD analysis project Ga0316613, IMG submission 207647) | Wetland soil microbial communities from Old Woman Creek delta, Ohio, United States - OWC_soil_day10_CT_b | ecosystem: Environmental > Terrestrial > Soil > Wetlands | place: USA: Ohio...
CTTTTAATCTTGAATGCCGAACCCATTGCTGGGACAACACCAAGCCTCTATACGCTTTGTATTTTTTACACCATGTCAAAGATCGTTATGGCTTACATAAGCCAACTGTGGAGGACGTCGGTTTCGAACCGAACAAATGGACGCTTCCATGCCTTAAAAGGCCCAAGCAGCTCCCCCTCTCTTAATCATATCCGCAACCAAAAGGCCACTTAACCCTGGCCTAAGCAGGAAACCCTTTTCCCGATTGCGGATGCAAAGGTACAACTATTTCGTCTCGTTGCAAACTTTTACCAAACTTTTTCGTAAATAAATTCCGAGTTAAGGCTTATATTTTTAGCTTTCAGAACGATATAAACTCAAAAAATATTTCAATCGTAAATTTTTTCGAAAAGGTTTCAAATATAAGAAGAAATATAAATATAAAGCAAATAAAAAACACGATTTAACATGAAAATATTCATTTAGGAAAAATAGAAAGCGAGCCGGCCAATATAAACAGTAAATTGTAGTAAATTCGTTTCTAAAACTATCAAAATGACGATTAAGATGATAAAAGAGGCATATTATTTGAGAAATATATTTATTCTATTCTTATTTTCCTACAGTTGGAACATAAACGCTCAGAAGTACGACGACTATTTTGTAAACAAGACGTTAAGATTGGATTATATTTTTTCGGGAAACGATACTAAGCAAGTAATCGGATTGGATGAATTGTCCGAAACAGATCATTGGGCAGGGAGGCGCCATCATCTGGCGGAACTGCCATTGAAGGGAAATGGGCAAATAACGGTGAGGGACGCCAAGACGAAAACGACACTATATAAGACATCATTTTCTTCTTTGTTTCAAGAATGGGTGCAAACCGATGAAGCCAAGAAAGTGACACGCTCTTTTCAAAATTCCTTTTTAGTGCCTTATCCCCAAAAAGAAGTGGAAATTCAGATCACATTGCTCGACAACAAAAAACAGGTTGTGTCCGAATTGAAACATGTAGTGAATCCGACAGATATTCTAATTCACAAAATGGACAATAAAAAGACCTCACCTTATGAATATTTACTAAAAAGCGGCTCATACGAAGATTGCATCGACATAGCTATTCTTGGAGAGGGATATACAGACAAAGAGAGCAAGTTATTAAAGAAAGATGCACAAATTGCCGTGGAAAGCTTGTTCAGGCACGAGCCATTCAAATCATTGAAAAGTCGCTTCAATATTGTCTTGGTGAATTCCCCATCCGAGGAAAGCGGTATAAGCACACCTCGTCTAAACGAATGGAAAGACACGCAGTTCAACTCACATTTCGACACATTTTACTCGGAAAGATACCTGACAACTAATCAAACAAAGAAGATACATGAAGTATTGGCTGGGATTCCCTATGAACATATCATTGTGCTGGCAAATTCAACAGTTTATGGCGGTGGTGGAATTTACAATGCGTTTACTCTGACTTCCTCACACCACTCATTTTTTGAACCTGTAGTTGTTCATGAATTCGGACATAGCTTCGGAGGTCTGGCTGACGAATATTTCTACGAAAATGATGCCACGACTGACACATATGATTTGAAAACGGAACCGTGGGAACAGAATGTGACAACTTTGGTGAATTTCTCTGAGAAATGGGAAGATATGCTCGCCAAAGGTACGCCTGTGCCAACGCCAGCCGCTGAACAAAAAGACTATAAGATAGGTGTTTTTGAAGGTGCAGCCTATTCTGCCAAGGGAATATACAAAAGTGCGACTGATTGCCGGATGCGGACGAATACCGCAGAAACTTTTTGTCCTGTCTGCCAAAGAGCCTTGGAGCGATTGATCCGTTTCTATACAGAAAAATAAGAAAATGGGGGTGGTTGCCAAAGCACAACCACCCCCATTTTCTTACAAACTATTTTATTGCATTATTCTTCCACTGCAGCTTGAGCAGCAGCTACACGGGCAATCGAGACACGCATCGGCGAACAAGAAACATAGTCCAAACCAGCACGATGACAGAATTTCACGGAAGATGGTTCACCGCCGTGTTCACCACAGATTCCACATTCCCTCACGCCTTTCACTGAACGAATTTTCTGAACTGCCCCGTTAATCAATTGACCAACACCTTTTTGGTCTAATATCTGGAATGGGTCGTCCAAGAGGATCTTCTTTTCCAAATAAACAGGAAGGAAAGAGAAAAAGTCGTCACGGGAAAATCCGAATGTCATCTGGGTGAGGTCATTCGTTCCAAAGGAAAAGAAATCAGCCACTTCAGCTATTTCATTGGCTATCAATGCAGCCCTTGGAGTTTCTATCATGGTGCCGATACGGAATTCAATTCTTTCGCCTTTTTCGGCAAACAACTCTTCCGCAGTCTCCAAAATTATTTGCTTTTGTATCTTGAACTCATTGAGCGAACTTACCATAGGCACCATGATTTCCGGTTTTGTGACAATCCCTTCTTTTTTCAAGTCCAGTGCAGCAGCCAAGACGGCACGAGTCTGCATTTCCGTGATTTCGGGATACGTATTGCCCAAACGACATCCCCTGTGTCCCAACATCGGATTGTGTTCTTCCAAAGATTCGATGCGACGTTGAACAACTTCAAGGGTTACCCCAAGGATATTTGCCATATCTACTTGCCCTTTCAAATCGTGGGGAACAAATTCATGCAAAGGTGGATCCAAGAAACGGATAGTGACGGGCAACCCATGCATTGCCCGGAGAATGCCTTTAAAATCTTCCAATTGATAGGGCAACATTTTAGCCAAAGCCTCCTTGCGCCCTTGATTGTCTTTTGCCAAAATCATTTCACGCATGGCCTTGATGCGTTCTCCTTCAAAAAACATGTGTTCGGTGCGACACAATCCGATTCCAGTTGCACCGAATGAACGGGCACGCAGGGCATCAGCCGGAGTATCAGCATTTGCACGGACATGAAGACGAGTGTATTTGTCGGTAATTTTCATCAGTTCGGCAAATTCGGGAGAAAGTTCAGCCTCTTTGGTAGCAATGCTTCCTTCGTACACATCGCCTGTAGTACCATTTAAGGACAAATAATCGCCTTCCTTCAAAATCAAGTCCTTGATGCGAACAGTTTTTGTTTTATAATCAACAATCAGATCGCCAGCTCCGGACACGCAGCACTTTCCCATACCACGAGCCACAACGGCTGCGTGAGAAGTCATACCTCCACGAGCTGTAAGAATACCCTGCACAACAGCCATTCCTGCCAAATCTTCGGGAGAAGTCTCGATCCGCACGAGTAATGTCTTTTTGCCTTCTTCGTGCCAACGAGCGGCATCGTCGGCAAAAAACACGATTTGCCCCGAAGCAGCGCCGGGAGAAGCGGGAAGGCCTTTGGCCAACACTTTGGCTTTCTTTTCTGCTACTTTATTGAAAACAGGGTGAAGCAACTCGTTCAACTTGTTGGGATCGACACGTTTCAACAAAGTCTTTTCATCTATTTTTCCTTCCTTCAGCAAATCCATCGCAATTTTCACCATGGCAGCACCTGTGCGTTTACCATTGCGGGTTTGGAGCAGCCAAAGCTTCCCTTCCTGAACGGTGAATTCCATATCCTGCATGTCACGGTAGTGTTCTTCCAATTGATTCTGGATGGTGTCCAGTTGGTCGAAGATTTCGGGCATAGATTCTTGCATGGAAGGGTATTTACTTTTGCGGTCCGATTCCGAAACACCGATCAACTTGGCCCAACGTTGAGAGCCTATTTTGGTGATTTGTTGGGGAGTCCGTATTCCAGCCACAACGTCCTCACCTTGTGCATTAATCAAATATTCTCCGTTGAAAAGATTTTCTCCTGTAGAGGCATCCCTGCTGAAGCACACGCCTGTGGCTGAGGTATTTCCCATGTTTCCAAACACCATTGACTGCACATTCACGGCTGTACCCCAATCAGCAGGAATTCCTTCCAATTTACGGTAGAGGATGGCTCTCTCGTTCATCCAAGAATCGAAAACGGCCAAGATGGCGCCCCACAATTGGGTGTAAACATCTTCCGGAAAATCTTTTCCGGTACGCTCCTTCACTGCTTTTTTGAACCGAACGACCAAATCTTTCAGGTCTTCGGTGGTAAGTTCATTATCTAATTTGACTCCCCTGTAGTTCTTGACATGATCAATAATTTCTTCAAAGGGATCTATGTCTTCTTTTTTCTGTGGCTTCAAGCCGAGAACAACATCTCCGTACATCTGGACAAAACGTCGATATGAATCCCATACAAACCGCTCATTCCCTGTTTTTTCGGCGAGTCCTCTGGCTATTTCATCGTTGATTCCAAGGTTCAAAATGGTATCCATCATTCCCGGCATGGATGCTCGGGAACCCGAACGGACAGAAACAAGAAGAGGATTTTTCGGGTCGCCAAACGTGAATCCGATGTGTTTTTCAACGGCTACCATGGCCTTTTCCACATGGCCTTTAAGTAGCTCCATTACCTTTTCTCGGCCCAACTCAAAGTATTCGGCGCAAACTTCGGTGGTGATTGTAAATCCGGGAGGTACGGGAACACCGATCAAGCTCATTTCGGCCAAATTGGCTCCTTTTCCGCCCAAGAGATTTTTCATCTCTGCATTACCTTCGGTATGCCCGGCACCGAAAGCATAAACCCTTTTTTTTTCCATGATAATTAAAACGTTAAGGTTAAACAATTGCTGTATTCAAGTCAAATTATTTTCTGAATGATTGAAACTAGCAGATCAAAATGACCATCATCCCCTAATTTCTTATTTTTAAGTCAGCATCAAATAGAGTTCCAAAACTCACCCCTAAATATACACATAATTAAAATAATTATCACCGTTCAGAAGCAATTTTTTCAACCTGTTTTTCATATAACATTCTCAAATACAAGACAAGAAAGTAACACATTTCAGCATTTAAAGACAAAAATAAAACAATAAGGAAGCTAAAACGGCAAAACGAAAGAAGATTGAAAGCAAAAGAAAAAAAAAGCAATTCAACATTACTCAAGGATGATGGCAAAGAGGAGTGCCGCGATACGATTTCGGTTAAAAATGGATAAAAAACTATCCACGCCTTTCATACTATGAACGAAAAGAATTATTTTCATTGAGCTTTAATTTAGAATCATTAAAAATTTATGAAAATGAAAAGAACCAGTCTATTTGTAATTGGATTGTTGGCATTCACCGCAATTGTATCTGCCCAAGATATTTCTTTGCCTGCGCCTGTGAAAACGGGGGGAAAGCCATTGATGGATGCCTTGAATGAAAGAAAATCCATTAAAACCTATTCCGGAAAGCAACTCGATCAGCAAAATTTGTCAAACTTGCTTTGGGCAGCCTATGGTTTCAACAGAGAAAGCAAGCGGGTGGTTCCGTCCTCTGAAAACAAACAAGAAATTGACGTATATGTGGCTTTCCCCACCGGTGTCTATTTTTACGATGCAAAGGCAAACGTATTGAAACTACATCAAACCGAGGTGCCTAAGGCAAGCATTGGACAGCCAGCAGTAACCAATGTAGCGGCATTCACCCTGATTTATGTGGCAAATGTGGACAAAGCATCCAACCGAGAAGCATGTTACCTTGACACCGGATACCTTGTTCAGAATGTATATTTATACTGCGCATCAGCCGGTTTCGGCAGCGTGGCTCGCGGATCCTTCAAAGCCCAACAACTCCACACAGACTTGAAATTGGGTGCGAATCAGGTCGTGACTTTAGTTCAAGCCGTAGGGGTACCTCAATAAAAAAAATCCAATTTCTAGCCTTTGGCGTGAAACCAATGGCTAAAAATTCAGGTAAATTTTTAGCCATTATATTTAAGATTCGTTATAAATAAGAATCTGAACATCAACAACAAAACTCTAATATACAGATATATAAATCAATAAAGTGTATAGCAAAAAGAAAAAAGAAAATATGTTTAAAAAAATACACGAACATAACAGATTCTTTTTTAAGATTCCTTATCTTTGCATCATATTTAAGATAATATAATTTGACAGGAAAATGAATTCTTTAGAAAAACTTACAGCAGAAAAGCTGTTGAGAATCAAGGCGATCAAGCTACAACCATCTAACCCATTTGTTTGGGCATCGGGATGGAAAGCTCCAATATACTGTGACAACCGCAAGATTTTGTCGTATCCTGCAATCAGGCGATTTGTCAAAATCGAGATGAGCCGTATTATATTGGAAAAATACCCGGAAGCAGATGCCATTGCAGGAGTTGCCACCGGAGCTATTGCTCCTGGCGCATTGGTTGCAGACTCATTGGGCTTGCCTTTTGTTTACATACGTTCCACTCCTAAAGACCATGGTTTGGAAAACTTGATAGAAGGAGACCTGAAACCAAAACAAAAAGTGGTTGTCATTGAAGACCTTGTTTCCACAGGCAGCAGTAGCCTGAAAGCAGTTGAAGCGATTCGTCGTGACGGTTCGGAGGTGATTGGCATGATAGCGATATTTTCGTACGAATTTCCTATTGCAGCAGCCAATTTCAAGAAAGAAAAAGTGACTTTGACCACGCTGACAAACTACGACACCGTATTGTCAGAGGCACTCCGCATCGACTATATTGCTGAATCGGAATTAGAAACACTGAAAGAATGGCGTCACGCTCCCGATGAATGGCCAAAGAAAAAGTAAACTATGGCAGAATTCACAAGTGAAGTAAAGGTTATCCCGTACGATAGCCAAACCATCTTTGAGGTTCTTTCTGATTTTAGCAAGCTTGAAAAGATTAAAGATAAAATTTCTCAGGACAAAATCTCTGATTTTAGTTTTGAGAAGGATTATTGTGCATTCTCAGTTAGCCCTATTGGAAAGATCAAGTTTGTTATTGTGGAGCGCGAGGCAAACAAAACCGTCAAATTTGCAGCAGAACAGATTCCATTCGAGACCAATCTTTGGATCCAATTGAAAGAAAAAGATGTAGAGAACACCTTTTTGAAGTTGACTGTCAAAGCCGAGCTGAATCCATTTCTGAAACCAATGGTGTCGAAACCATTGCAGGAAGCGTTAGACAAAATGACGAATATCCTTACTACCTTGCCGTACAACGAATTATAATACTTTTCGACTCTATACTATTTTCGGATGAAACTTTGGGAAAAAGATATAAAAGTGAACGAGGAGGTGGAAAAGTTCACCATCGGCCGTGACCGTGAATTGGACATTTACCTTGCAAAACACGATGTGATGGGTTCCATGGCGCATATCACCATGCTGGAGTCTATCGATCTTCTGACAAAAGAAGAGCTCAACTTGCTTCTCAAAGAACTCAAAGAGATATACCAATTAGCCGTTGAAGGCAAATTCGTCATTGAAGAAGGTATCGAGGACGTTCATTCGCAAGTAGAACTTATTCTGACTCGTAAATTGGGCGATGTGGGCAAGAAGATCCATAGCGGCCGATCGAGAAACGATCAAGTATTGCTTGATCTGAAGTTATTTACCCGTGAACAAATAGAGGAGATAGCAACCGATGTTTCCGACTTGGTTGACGTTTTGCTTGCGCAAAGCGAAAAACACAAAAACATCCTGATGCCGGGCTACACCCATTTGCAGATTGCGATGCCTTCTTCGTTTGGCTTGTGGTTTGGGGCTTATGCCGAAAGCCTGACGGACGACCTGCAAATGCTGCTGGCAGCCTACAAAATCTGCAACCGCAACCCGTTGGGATCAGCCGCCGGATACGGTTCGTCATTTCCCCTCAACCGGACAATGACCACCGAATTGCTGGGATTTGATTCGATGAATTACAACGTCGTGTATGCCCAGATGGGGCGCGGCAAGATGGAAAGATCCGTTTCGTTTGCTTTGGCATCCATTGCGGGGACTTTGTCTAAACTGGCATTCGATGCTTGTATGTTCAACAGCCAAAACTTTGGATTTATCAAGCTTCCGGCACAATTCACCACAGGCTCGAGCATTATGCCGCACAAGAAAAATCCCGATGTCTTTGAATTGACCCGTGCCAAATGCAATAAGATTCAAGGACTTCCTATCGAAATCACCCTGATCGCCAACAACCTGCCATCCGGCTATTTCCGTGATCTACAAATTATCAAAGAAGTTTTCCTCCCTTCGTTTCAAGAGCTGAAAGACTGTTTAATCATGGTAACACACATGATGGACAAACTGGAAGTGAATGACCACATCCTGGATGAAGAAAAATACAAACTACTTTTCACTGTTGAAGAAGTAAACAAACTCGTTCTGTCCGGAGTTCCTTTCCGCGATGCGTACAAAAAAGTTGGACTCGATGTTGAAAATGGTCAATTTTCTTACGAAGATCCCATCCACCACACCCACGAAGGCAGTTTGGGAAATCTTTGTAACGGACAAATAGCTGATCTTAAGGCCAACATCCTTTCCCAATTTAATTTCGAAAAGGTGAAAGAGGCTGAAAAAGAGCTGATAGGGAAATAAAAATCTCACTGGCTGATTATACCTTCGTAAAAGGGTAAATTCCTTCCGATAAGATCTCCGGCAGTTTCCAAATATGCGTAGAACATTCGGTCGTCTTGCACCCGGATTTGTTGGCGCAGCAGCACCATGTAGATGTTGTGGCTTCAGTTCACACGCTTCAGGGTGGAGGCCATAGTGACTGCTACATATATGAACAAGAACAACTTATAATAAAGTTCCCTTTCATATTTCCTTTTACTTTAATAGCTTAAATACCTGCATTTTTTTACAATAACTTTCCTATCTCGATTTTGTTCCACTTTTTTTAAGGAAACAGGAACTATCCCCTAAAAAACAAGGCAAAACTGTGTTGAATTATTTTCTAACGCAGGATCATCAATCAAAACTTGCCTGAATTTGTTATATGGCAAATTTAGGCTATCTTTACTTTTATGAAACGAAAAGATGTAATATTCAATAGGCTCGTTGACTTGACAAAAGAAAACAAAAGCCACCTACATATTCTGGAAGAGACTATTCCAGTGAATGAGCAATTTGAGTATTTCAACTTTTCCAAGAAATTACGGGAAGACGAAGACGAGCATATTAATCGGAATTACTTGATATCACTCCTGTTTACGCCCGAATTGTCGATCCTAGAAAAGAAAAAATGCCTTTCGCTACTAGCTGGGATTCCGGATGTGGCGGCATACAGAGCGATCGAGACCTACCACAGCAGCCCGCTTGAACAGGAATTAGCAAATTGGTCAGCAATGGCATTGGTGGAAAGCCGCATCCTTTTAAACACGGATCTCACGGGTGAACAGCAAATATTTGTTTCCACCGGATTAGGTGGCCACAATGGGAAATTGCGTTATTTCTTCGTGGTGGCAAGCAAAAACAACCTGCCTTATACAACACTTCAAAACGAAATCATAGAACGGGAATTTCGGTTCCAATTCAACTTGTCGGGCATTGAGATTGAGAAAGAAGAAAAAGAGGCGCATTACGTCACGTATCTTGTACTGGCTGATTTAGCGATTGACATCAAGGATGTAGTAGATGCCACGATAAAAGAATGCAATCAGTATGGCAACTTTATCCGGCCAGAGAGCATGATAACCAATACCAAAATCCTGTCGAAAGAAGAGATTGAGAAGCATCTTGCGGTAAATGGATCAACCTCCGGCGACAATGGGCCTATTGAGATTTGACCACCGAATAACCAATCAAACTGTCGTAGCGCTGCCCGATAGGACGGTAATACACCAAAGTGAGGTATTCGTTTTCGGTTTGATAATAATTTCCTTCCATTTCCTTTGTGGAGCCTGGTCCCTTTTCATTGGTTAGATACATGTAATTGTAAGACCCCAGCTTGAGAAAAACCGAAAGCTCATAAACCCTTTCCATCTCGTTGTATTTCATCCGATAATCCTCACTAAAATTGCCATAGGAGAAATCTCCCGCCAAATAGAGCGGCTGTTGTAGCGGGTAGTCGGCTTTCAAACTAAAATTCACCAAAACATAGTCTGCATCGACATCCGAGTCAGCACCATCGTAATTTCGGATAAAAAATCGGCCATCCTGATCCTGGTCGTACAAATAAGATGCACCTGCACGAGTCTTATCCTGGCTAATCCAGGCGGTGTATTTCTGACTCTGAGAGCGAAAGCGTTCCACATTCATACCACCCGACTTTGTGCTTACAAATTCAAAACGGCGGTATTCGTTTCCCGCATCAAAAATCAAATTCGGATTGTGTTCGTATATCAACCGTCCGCTATTCAAGAATGTTGGCTTCACGTCAATTTTGAGGTTGTCCCTGCGGCGGTTTTGCATCACAATCGTCTTTATATCTACATAGGGGTCGCGAATTTGTAATTTCAGCGGGTCGATGGTGAAAGAAACCTGCTGAAATGCTTTGTTCATCCCGAAATCTGTATTGCTCGTCACCCCGGAAGAGACATTCACCTGGTTGTCGAGCACATAAAAGCATGCAGAAAGAACCACCTCCGATGGATTATCTTCCTCATAAACCAGCAACACATAATTTCCGGAAAGTTTCAATCTAGCATTCTCATTCGGAAACCGAATCCTGTAATTCACATAATCGATCGTTGTTGTCTGCGAGTTGGCATAATCGTCCACCAAATTGTCGTTGAAACCATCCAGATACTCCATGTCGATCAAGCCGGAAGGCATCCAATCTGCATTGCAATGAATTAACTTGTAGCGAAATCGCTCGGGCGTGGAAGTATTTGTCCGATCGAAACTCACGACAAGATAATCGGAAGTACCCAACTGAAGAATAGGCAATGCACCCCAGGTATTATTCGCAAGAAGTTGCAACGAATGAATTTCGGCTTGCAGAGGTTGGGTCGAATAAGCTTCGGCGTTCTGCGAACTTGCAGAAAAAAAAGACAACCAGCTACTTACCAAAAAGGATAGAGAAAGAATATGTTTTTGAGTTCTCATTGCTTGCAGATGTATTATTTACAAATGTATGAAAATATATAGATTATCTACAATTTCAAAAGCATTATTGAAATTAACCTATGGCATCTGCAAGCATTTAGGGACTTAAAAGGCTGTTTCAAATATTTACGGACAACCGGGAACGCCTTTTTTCGGATCGCAATAATTTGAGCTTTTAATGCAATATGATTGCTAATGAAGCTATAAGCTCTCCCTCTTTTTCAATGTGATAATCCAAGAGTACCGGACTGCCCTCAAAAGAGCCCGAAACTTTAGCAGTTAGAACAAACTTGTTGTCATCTTGTCTGAAATCAACAGGTTCAAGCACGGTTTGGTATTCATTATTAGTTGATTCGTTCCATTTCATTATAGCATCTGTTCCTATGTAGGTTTTCCCTTCGTCCAACACAACGGCAGTTGCTACAAAGCAAGCGGAATACGCCAAACTATCAAAATTGGCCTGTGCCTGAAGCAGGCATTTTACAATGGTAGGTAAATTCATATCTATCATTTTTTATTTGGTTATTAAACAGTTGGTATTGTTCCCCCATCGATGATGTATTCTGTGCCGGTTAAGTAATTAGCCCTAGGAGACACTAGAAAGCCTACAAATTCAGCAATCTCTTCGGGTTTGGCAGGTCGCCCAAAGGGAATCCCGCCCAAGGCATCGATCACATTTTTTGTAGCCTCATCCAATGTCGTAGCGGAGCTTTCGGCAATACGTTCCACCATCCTGACCGCAGCATCGGTCAGGATCCATCCCGGAGAAACAGTCAATACACGCACCCCTCTCGGGGAAACTTCATTGGAAAGGCTTTTGCTGTAATTGATTAGCCCAGCCTTTGCGGCAGCATAGGGCAAAGTAGAATCGTAGAGAGGCAAGCGTCCTTGAATAGAAGCAATGTGGACAATCACACCTGACTGCTTTAGCAGCATTCCAGGCAAAAAGCCACGATCTAAACGGACGGGCGCAAACAAATTGGTTTGAAAGGTAGTCTCCCAATCTTTATCGGAGAGAACAGAAAACCCGCCTCCTGGAGTTTCCGAACCTCCGAGGTTGTTGACCAATATGTCCAATGAACCGAATTTTGCTTCCACTTCCTGTATCACTGTTTCCGTGCCTTCTGAGGTGCTCAAGTCGGCAGCAATGAAGTGAAAATGGGGATTCTGATTTTCCGGTTTGTTCCGGGCAGTGACAATAACTGTTGCTCCAGCCCGATGCAAACGCTCGGCAATGGCCTTACCAGCTCCTTTCGTTCCTCCGGTAACCAAGGCGGTTTTATCGCTTAATTCGTTGTCGAGATTGAATAATTGCTCCATATTGTTTTCTTGCAAAGTAAGTACCGAAGAATCATTTTCACAAGTACGGAATAACGAATTGCATAGGGATAAATTATTCACCTATTGCATATTTGGGACAATGGAATTAATTTTGCAGTATGTACGAAAAAAAAATACCCCTAAGTCTCCATTGTGGCCTCGACCTGATTGGCGAGGTGCTCTATGGCAAGTGGAAGATTCGCTTGCTGTGGTTTATCAACGAGGGGTTTCACCGACCCAGCGAGCTACAACGCAAAATACCCGATGCTTCGCGCAGGGTGTTGCATATCCAACTGAATGAGCTGGAAAAACATGAGTTGATCGCAAAAACGATTTATCCAGTGATACCGCCCAAAGTGGAGTATAGGCTCACTGAGTTTGGCAAAACATTGATTCCCGTGGTTGCGGACTTAGGCCAATGGGGCGATAAAAATGCGGAAAGGCTTCGGGAAGTGATTTTGAAATGAACAATATCGGGTTCTATTCGATATAAATAAACGGCATTATTGATACCTTGAATGAAACCCCGCCCGAAATTCCAGCAGACTTTGATTTGTTTTTGCTTTAAACAATTTACTGAACGATTGTGAATGTTCAAAGCCCAATTTGTAGGCTATTTCACTGATGAACAAATCAGTAGTTGATAATTTCTCCTTGGCTTTTTCGATCATTTGTTGTGGATATGCTGTTGAGTGGATTGAACAGTAAGTACTTTCAGCACTCCGCTCAGATAATTGGGAGAAACATTCAACTCATTGGCAATATATTGCACCGAAGGCAATCCCTTTGTCTCCAAATCATCATTTCTAAAGTAATCTTCCAAAATACTTTCCAACCTTTCGAGTATTTTGTGGTTGGTTATTTTTCGGGTGATAAACTGACGTTGGTAAAACCGTTCGGAATAATTGAGCAAAGTTTCTATTTGCGAAATAATGATGTTTTGACTGAATTTATCAATGTTGGATTGGTATTCCCGCGCGATATTGCAGGCAATTGCGTTGATCATTTCCTCTTCCTTCTCAGACAGAAAGAGAGCCTCGTTTACCGAGTAATCGAAAAATTCATATTTGTGAATGTTTCTGGCCAAGGGTGTATTCCATAGAAAATCGGGATGAATCATCATAATCCATCCTGAACGCTCTCGGATGAAACTAAATTCTGATCTTCCATCACGGTCAAAACCTGATTGGAAGCTATAAATTTGTTTTCTTTAATTTTGATGCTAAATGAATAGATTAATCTGTGCATTCGTGGCAATATGTTTTTTATTCATTTTTTGATATTGCAAAAATACAGCAGTTTAAGGATTCGAATTTAGCCAAATCTATGCTTGTTGTAGCCAGAAACGATTCAAGGATAATAATAACAGATCCATGTTGTCTTTATCGTTTATTCGAAAATTTAATTGTTACTATTCATTCTAAAATCGATAAGGCAAAGTTAACGTGTTCTATGCAGAGAAAATAGGTCATTTCAGTGGAAGAGTAGGACAAATATACAGGGTACAAATGAAATGCAGATAATTTGTACAAGAAGACAAAGAATAGGCGTAGCCAGTCGTTCAAAATACACTTTTTCACTACAAGCCACGCCTAAATATTATTTTCTGAGTCGGGGAAAACCCTCCTACCCGATCAGCCTTTCGCAAGGTCTAGTTTCCTGTCACAGCGATTCGAGCATTCGCTTAATCACCGTTTGTGCGGAAATTTCGCGGTTCGCAGCTTCGGGAATTACGATCGATTGCGGGCTTTCAATCACATCATCACTCACAATCATGTTACGCCGAACAGGCAGGCAGTGCATGAAAAAGGCGTTGTTGGTCAAAGCCATTTTTTCGGTTGTCACCGTCCACGACATATCTTTACTCAAGATCTGTCCATAATTTGGATCGGCAAAAGCCGACCAATTTTTAGCATAGACAAAATCGGCTCCTGCGAATGCTTTGTCTTGGTCGTATTCCACTTTCGCCCCACGAACAAATTTCGAATCCAATTCGTAACCTTCGGGATGTGTAATCACAAAGTCCACATCCGCTTCGTTCATAAAATCGGCAAACGAATTGGGTACAGCTTGCGGAAGAGCGCGGGGATGGGGCGCCCAAGTAAGCACAACCTTTGGCCGCGGTGTTTTCTTGTATTCTTCAATTGTAATTAAATCGGCAAAAGCTTGCAGAGGATGACCTGTGGCGGCTTCCATGCTGAAAACGGGCTTGCCCGAATAGTTGATAAATTGATTCAATATCTTTTCATTGACATCTTCTTCCTTGCTTTCAAAACGGGCAAAAGAGCGAACTCCAATAATGTCGCAATACTGTGCCATGACTGGAATAGCTTCGAGAATATGTTCCGACTTGTCGCCATCCATAATCACACCACGCTCAGTTTCCAACTTCCATGCTCCTTGATTGACATCCAGCACCATGGTGTTCATACCGAGATTCATGCCTGCTTTTTGCGTACTCAGGCGGGTGCGGAGGCTCGAATTGAAAAAAACCATCAACAAGGTTTTATCTTCCCCTAAGTGTTTGTAAGCATATCTGTTTTTCTTGATTTCCAGCGCTTCACGCACCGCCTCTTTCAAATTACCTAAGTCTTTGACGTTAGTGTAAGCTTTCATACGATTCATTTGTTTTTTCAAGTTGTAATGGAACTCAAAATGATTTTTCGATCATGCTTCGTTTCATTTTCTTATCTATAGTTTTTTTTAATTAAATTCTGCCGATTTCAGAATTATTGGTGAATAAGACGATGGCGTGCATCGTCTCTACGGGTTCACAGGTTTTACCTTATCTGCCCTTCCCCTTCTATAATCCATTTGTAGCTACACAATTCGGCTAAGGCCATAGGGCCACGGGCGTGGAGTTTTTGTGTGCTGATGCCTATTTCGGCACCAAACCCAAACTCCCCTCCATCGGTGAATGCCGTGGAAACATTTGCATAGACACAGGCGGCATCCACTGTTTTTTTAAACAATTCGATAGCCTCCTTATCTTCAGAAACAATACATTCGCTGTGTTTGGATCCAAAGTGTTCGATGTGAACCAATGCCTCCTCGAGGCTATCAACGGTTTTTATAGCCATAATATAATCTAAGAATTCCGTTCCAAAGCTTTCGTCGCTTGCCTGCTTCAACAACTCTTCGGGATATTTTCCAGACAAAGCCTTCAACGCCCTTTCATCTGCATAAATAAGCACATTGGAAGCCTTTAATTTCTCGGTCAGCACAGGCAAATCACCCAGTCTTTCGGAATGAATAATCATGCAATCCAATGAATTACAGACACTCACACGGCGTGTTTTTGAATTATATATGATTGGGGCACCCTTGGCAATATCTCCTGATTTATCAAAGTAAGTGTGGCAAACTCCGGCACCTGTTTCAATCACTGGAATCCGAGCATTTTCACGAACAAAATCGATCAAGGCTTTGCTTCCACGGGGAATAACCATATCGACATATTCGCGGGCATGCAGCAACGCATTCGTGGCTTCCCTATCATCGGGGAGCAAGGTGCAAACATTCGGATCAATACCGTTATCGAGCAATATGCCATGAATCACTTTCAGGATAGCAATATTCGAATAATGCGCATCCGAGCCACCTTTCAAAACACACCCATTGCCCGATTTGAAACAAAGGGAGAACACATCGAAAGTGACATTCGGACGGGCTTCGTAAATAATACCGATAACCCCAAAAGGCACGGTGATTTTCGAAATTCGCATTCCATTGGGACGGACATAGCTGTCCAAAAGCCGTCCTTGCGGAAAGGGCAGAGTAGCAACATTCCTCATATCGGACGCAATCCCATTGATACGTTCGGCAGTAAGTTTTAAGCGATCATACTTCGGATTTTCGGGATCCATGCGGTCCAAGTCTTTTTGATTTTCAATCAGAATTACAGAAGCATGTCTTTCAGCAGCATCTGCAACTTCCAACAGCACCTTATTGATCAACTCGCTTTCCAACAATTTTGAAGAAGCACCAGCCTTGCGGGCACTCTCAAACAAAGAATTCAACAACTCCATATTTTTATTTAAAATGCTTATCAGCAATTGGAATAATTTATTGGTACTCTATAAGCTATAGCCAGCAGCTTTTAGCCGCTACTACATTCTTGCATCTATAAGACAACAATGAAAGACCCAAAATCCACATTTTATTTGTCCTACTGGGATTAATATGTTTGAAACAAAAAATAAAAGTAATAATTATATTTCACAAATTTATACTTTGAACCAAAATGTACTTGGTTTTGTTGTTATATTTGAAATATCAAAGATAGACCTGACTGTGAATAAATATTCAAGTGCTTAAGTTTATTTGTATAAACGATATAGGTAGATATTTTTTATCTATTTTTGTGAAAGACTTTTTTCGACATTTAACCAATATTTGTCTATTTTCGAACCTGATTTTTCAACTAAAATAAAAATAGCATGGCATTTGATAGCAAAATGATTGAGGCGCTTTACGCCATTTACCCACAAAAAATCTCCCAAGTCAAACAAAAGTTAAACCGTCCTTTAACATTAGCTGAAAAAATTTTATATGTCCACCTCTCTTCCGGTGAAGAATTAAAAGACTATGCACGCGCGGTTGACTACGTCAATTTTTCGCCAGACCGTGTGGGAATGCAAGATGCAACAGCACAAATGGCCTTGCTCCAGCTCATGACCTCCGGACGTGAAAGGGTGGCTGTGCCCTCAACAGTGCACTGCGACCACTTAATCCAAGCTTACAAAGCAGCAAAGGAAGACTTACATGTGGCAGAAGTCACAAACAAAGAAGTATATGATTTTCTATCCACCGTATCCAACAAGTTTGGAATCGGATTCTGGAAACCAGGCGCCGGAATCATTCACCAAGTGATTCTTGAAAATTATGCATTTCCAGGCGGAATGATGATCGGCACCGACTCGCATACTCCTAACGCAGGTGGCCTTGGTATGGTTGCTATCGGCGTAGGCGGCGCAGATGCTGTGGACGTGATGGCAGGAATGCCTTGGGAGCTGAAAATGCCAAAACTGATCGGTGTGAAACTGACTGGCAAACTTTCCGGCTGGGCATCCGCAAAAGACGTTATATTGAAGCTGGCGGGTATCTTGACCGTAAAAGGGGGAACCAATGCCATTATAGAATATTTTGGAGAAGGGACTAAAAGTTTGTCGGCAACCGGCAAAGCTACCATCTGCAACATGGGAGCAGAAGTTGGTGCTACCACTTCGCTTTTCCCCTTTGACGAAAAAACGTCGGAATATTTAAAAATAACAAGCCGTGAAGATATCGCCAAAGGTGCGGCAGCCATTGCTGAACACCTGAAGGCTGACGATGAAGTAGTACTGGATCCTGAAAAATATTACGATCGGGTAATCGAGATAGATTTGGATAAACTTGAACCTTTTGTGAACGGCCCATTCACGCCGGATGCAGCAAATCCGATTTCTGAATTCGCGGAAAAGGTAGCTCAGGAAGGATACCCCAAAACCATGGAAGTCGGGCTAATCGGCTCATGTACAAACTCTTCTTATGAAGACATGTCACGTGCAGCAAACATCGTGGAAGACGCTTATGCAAAAGGGATCACGATAAAATCTCAATTGATTATTAATCCAGGTTCTGAGCAAGTATATGCAACTGCCATTCGTGACGGAATAATCAAAAAATTTGAAGACGCCGGAGCAAAAATCATGGCCAACGCCTGCGGCCCTTGCATCGGGCAATGGAAACGTACCGAAGAATTTACAGACCGTCCCAACTCGATTGTAACTTCATTCAACCGCAATTTTGCAAAACGCAACGATGGTAATCCAAACACACATGCGTTTGTTACTTCACCGGAATTGGTTGCCGCATTTGCCATCTCGGGCGATTTGACTTTCAATCCCATCACGGATACTTTGTTGAATGACAAAGGAGAGTATGTGAAATTGGCCGAACCTCAAGGCTTGGAATTACCTTCCAATGGTTTTGATCAAGGAAACCCTGGATACATTGCCCCGATCGCTGACGGAAGCAATATTGTTGTGGAAATTGCAGCCGACTCCAAACGTTTGCAAAAGCTTACCCCTTTTGCCCCGTGGGATGGAAAAGACATCATCGAACAACCCCTGCTCATCAAAGCAAAAGGAAAATGCACCACCGACCACATTTCCATGGCAGGACCCTGGTTGAAATTCCGTGGTCACTTGGACAATATCTCCGACAACATGCTTATCGGAGCAATCAATTCATTCAACGACAAGGCCAATGCCGTATTGAATCCATCTACCGGAGAATACATTCCAGTTCCTCAGCTCGCCAGGCAATTCAAGGCTGAAGGCATCGGTTCGGTTGTGGTAGCCGAAGAAAATTATGGCGAAGGCTCATCCCGTGAACATGCTGCGATGGAACCTCGTTTCCTCAACGTAAAAGCCATTATTGTGAAATCATTTGCACGCATCCACGAAACCAACTTGAAAAAACAAGGGATGTTGGCTCTCACTTTTACCAACAAAGAGGATTACGAAAAAGTGAAGGAAGACGACAAGATCAGTATCTTGGGATTGGCTGATTTCCATCCAGGAAAGAATTTAGAGGTAGTGCTTACCCACAAAGACGGGACAAAAGATTCGTTTGAGGTGGCACATACTTACAATGAGTTACAAATCAATTGGTTTAAAGAAGGTAGCGCATTGAATGCGATGAAAAAATAGTTTTATGCCTTTCAGGGCCTGTTTATGTTTTCTTGTGAAAATGTAAACAGGTTCTCAGTTCAATCGGAATAAAGTGTCGGGTTAATTATAGTTTTGAAATCGAAAATAGAAACCAGATGGCAAAAATTACGAAGAATGGCGATCAGTTGATAGTGCCAGAAAATCCGACGATTCCTTTTATCGAAGGCGATGGTGTGGGTAAAGAAATTTGGCAGAATGCCAGGAAGGTAATTGACAAATCAGTGGAGAAGGCCTACAATGGCAAACGCAAGATTGAATGGAAGGAAGTCTTAGCTGGAGAAAAAGCTTTCAACACAACGGGATCATGGCTTCCGGATGAAACCATAGACGCATTTCGCAAATATTTGGTGGGTATCAAAGGGCCTCTGACAACTCCTATAGGCGGAGGTATTCGTTCGCTGAATGTGGCTTTGAGGCAAGATTTGGATTTATTCTCCTGTGTCCGCCCCGTCCGTTGGTTCAAAGGAGTCACCACTCCGTACAAATACCCTGAAAAAGTAAGCATGGTCATATTCCGGGAAAACACCGAAGACATTTATGCAGGAATCGAATGGATGCAGGGAACGGAAGAAGCCAAGAAATTCTATAAATTTATACGTGAAGAATTGGGTGTAACGAAAGTCCGTTTTCCCGAAACATCATCATTTGGTGTGAAACCAGTCTCGGTGGATGGTTCCGAAAGGTTGATCCGATGTGCAATCCAATATGCCCTCGAGCATAACCTTCCATCTGTGACCTTGGTGCATAAAGGAAATATCATGAAATTCACAGAAGGAGGATTCAAAACTTGGGGGTACGAGCTCGCCAAACGTGAATTTGGAAAGGAACTCGAATCTGGAAAATTGGTAATCAAAGATGTGATTGCGGACGCATTTCTGCAAAACACCCTTCTAAAACCCGAAGAATACCATGTTGTGGCGACACTGAACCTGAACGGCGACTACATTTCAGATCAATTAGCGGCTATGGTGGGAGGAATAGGGATTGCCCCGGGAGCAAACATCAATTACAGCACTGGACATGCTATTTTCGAAGCAACCCATGGCACTGCTCCCGATATAGTAGGCCTGAACAAAGTGAATCCCTCCTCTTTGCTCCTTTCGGCAGTCATGCTGCTTGAATATCTTGGATGGAATGAAGCCGGGGAACTTATCACCAACGGTTTGGAAGAGCTATTTAACGCAAGTCGCGCAACGGCAGATTTGGCAAGATTCATGGAAAACGGACATAGCCTTACCACCTCTGAATTTTGTGATGAATTAGTTGAGGTCATCCAATCCAAAGCTTGAACTTAACACGAGAATAAAAAATAAAACAAACATAAATCATTAATCACGAAGGATTATGGATAAGATTATTAAAAAGATTTCGGAAACAATCCATACAACAACACTGCTGGACCCGGAGTTATTTAAAACCTACAATGTAAAACGTGGCCTACGCAATGAAGACCACACAGGAGTCGTTGTCGGATTAACAAAAGTTGGTGACGTAGTTGGTTACGAGCGCCTTCAGGACGGTTCCACAAGGGCTATTCCAGGCAAGCTCCTCTACAGAGGAATAAGCGTTGAAGACATTGTCAGGGGCGCACAAAAAGAAAACCGCGTTGGATTTGAAGAAACTATTTTCCTTATCTTGGCTGGATTCCTTCCCAACAAGGAAGAGCTATCCGCATTCAGCAAGCTCCTGAACCAAACAATGGATTTGAAGCAAAAAATCACGATGCACATCATTGATCTCGAGGGGTTTGACGTGATGAATATCCTCGCTCGGAGCGTGCTAGAGCTCTACACTTTCGACAAACACGCCGACGACACCTCGGACGAAAACCTCGTCAAACAATCGCTCAACCTGATTGCTGCATTCCCAACCATCATCGCATATGCTTACAATGCTCTGTGCCATAACAAAGGGCAATCTTTGCATATCCGGCATCCGAAAAAGGGGGTTTCCCTGGCCGAAAACTTCCTTTACATGATGAAGGGCAGCGGGTACACCCCGTTGGACGTGAAAATACTAGACTTGTCCATGATGCTCCATGCAGACCACGGTGGAGGTAACAACTCTACATTTACGGTACGCGTAACCAGTTCTGCTGGAACAGACACATATTCTGCCATTGCAGCAGGAATCGGTTCATTGAAAGGCCCATTGCACGGCGGAGCCAACCTAAAGGTGGTGGACATGATGAAGGACATTAAGAAAAATGTAAAAAACTGGAAAGACATAGATGAAGTAGATGCTTACTTACAGAAGATTCTTCGAAAAGAAGCATACAACAAATCCGGATTAATCTACGGAATCGGTCACGCCATCTACACCATATCAGACCCCCGCGCTGTGCTTTTGAAAGAAATGGCGCGCGAATTGGCAAAAGAAAAAGGACGTTTGAAAGAATTTGAGTTCTACAACCTAATTGAAGAACGTGCGGTTCACAACTTTATGGAACTGAAGGGCAAATCATCAAATAAGTTGGTTTGCGCCAATGTGGACTTCTACTCTGGATTCGTCTATGAGATGATTGGGCTGCCTAAAGAGATATACACCCCTTTGTTTGCCATGGCACGTATCGTTGGTTGGACGGCTCACCGGATCGAAGAACTGAACTTCAAGGAAAGACGCATCATCCGTCCTGCTTACAAGAATGCCGGAGGAACCAATGAATATGTGACTCTGGGGCGGAGATAATACAAGTGGCATATGCTTAGCCTAAATCTTCGTATATAAATGAAATAATCAACCAGAGGATTCCAGATAAGTAACAATAATAAATCAGAAACGTGAAACATATTCAAATAAAATGCCTTACGAATTTTAATCAAGCGATTTGCTGGTGTTGAATATAGTCAAATAGGAGTAAAACGAAATAGTTTTCCTCCTATTTGATTTATCCCATTTGCTATTTGCTTTCCAATTCTATTTAGTTTACTAACAACTCGGTTATTTCATAGTTTTGCCATACTCCACATCGAAACGAGGCTTTAATGTTAAATTTATCAATAAATTATGAGTTTATGTTTAATAAAGCATTAAATGTTTTTTACCGATAATTTAATAAAAAATGTTTTTATTAAAAAACAAATTAAAATACGATGAAGTTCTAAGAAGTCTCAACCAACTGTTGTCATTGACAAGATTTACACCCGCAAAATTTGAATCTTTTGTACCAACATCCAAAAATCATTGGGCTGCATGCTATTCACATTCTATTCTACGTTAAAAGACAGTCAACTAGTAGATCGGCGACAAGCCGTCATTCATTCTTCGGTATCCAAAGGGCATCCCCCTACTTGAATATCAAAAAGACACTTCAATTCTAACGCAATAATGTGCATCGTCTGTCGTATATTCTCGGGGAAACGCTCCAGTCCTTAGGCAAATTGGCAAACAGAAATCACTTACGAGTACAATCTCCTTGGCAAATACCAAGATCTACTTTTTGACGGGACGGAAAGTCTCATAAAACATCCGGTAAAAATCATATTATAACGTGAGTTCGATGTAAAAAAGTTGACAAAAGAATAGGAATAAAACGAATTTTTCAGTAAACTTAAAGTATTTAAATATAAATAATTACTAAAAATATCTGCTATGATTCCCGAGCATAAAATTACTCAATTAAGTGAAGCGAATCACGAATTCCAAAAAGAAAAATAGTGCATGAGTAAATTTATTTTATTGTCGATGAGTTTTTCTAAGAATTTGACAACACCATAAAGGAACATTCCCTCCAAAATGTGAAAACAAGCAAGAGAAGCCGTAAATTCACCATATCCGAAAGTGAAGTGATGACCATCCTGCTCCTGTTCCACTTGGATGCCGCATTCAAGAACCTGAAAGCATTCTATGTGTTTTATATCCAAAAGCATATGGGGAAGGAATTCCCTCGGACAGTCTCATACAACCGGTTTGTGGAACTCCAGCGAAAGGTTGGCGTGCCTTGGGTCATCTTTGTCAAGATGATCTGCCTTGGGCAATGCACCGGAATATCCTTTATTGCCCCCTGAGGGCATGCCATATCAAGCGGGAGAAGCAGCACTAGGCCTTCAAGGGAGTCGCCCAAAAAGTGCAATGCCCCATCGGCTGGTTTTACGGCTTCATATTACACTTGATAATCAACGACAAAGGTGAACTGCTGGACTTTATACTCACCCCCGGGAATGTGGATGACCGCGAGCCGCTCAAAAGCATGGACTTCCACAAACGCATCTTCGGAAAGCTATTCGGGGACAAGGGCTACATCGGAAAGGATCCCTTCCAAAGACTTTTCGTGCAAGGCGTACATTGAAATGCCTAGAAGAAGGAGAACATGGAAATCCAGCTATCATACACTGGTTGAATATGCCATTGGAAGAATCAAGAAATGCTGTATTGTCAAAGAGCAATCCTGATGTCTCAAGTTCAGTTTTGACGATTTAGTCATTGCATGTTGCTTGTAGTCGGCAAAATTCCAAAATCATAAAGTTGTTGATTTTAAACCCTGTATAATTTTATTCAAAAAAAAGATCTATTGATTACGCATTCCTTGAAGAAGAATATATGCCTTTAAACTTATCGAGTTTGTCGATTCCCAATACAAAGGCAACGTCAAGGAGTTTTCAAGTGGATCTATTCAAAGCCCGGCAAGCAACGATCAGAACGACTCTTATTTAAAACTTATTTTTTTATAACAGACTAATGAACAATCTTAACAAACAAATAAAATTTGACCTTCCACCAAAAAGTTTGTCAAGTAAATTTCGATAATAAAAAAAAAAAGATTATTTTTGTAAAATAAGAATATCCAAGGAACGGAAAATCGAAAGTTAAGGGAAATCAAATTATTAGTTCTGTTATTTAGGTAATAATTCCATAATTAAGGAGGAAAAGCTCTCAAGAAACACCTTCGTATTGCTTTTTAGAGTTAAGGTCAAGAGTTGTGTGTATATACAACAACAAGATATCTTGCCATATTTAGATTCTTTTATTTAATTGCAAGGCAGATCAGTGTTCGATTCATAAAAAGCCCAGTAAAATCTCTGTGAGTACTCTCCTTAGTTATTTTTCCTTCTTATATCCGTGAAATTAAAATGTCCCGAAGAAGTACAAGGTGTACTACTTCTTAATTTGTTCAAAAAATTAAGACCGTGATAAGGCCTGTTGAATAATTTCGCCGTGTTTTACAAACGATGATAATAAACTAATGAAAATCAAAGTATATGTTACCAAAAAAGACATTATGGGTTATAGTATTAGTAATATTTTTATTACCAATAGCATTACTTCGGGGGCAAGAGACCCAAACACAGCAATTGCCCGAAGCTGAAGAAGGGGAAGACACCTCTGTCAAAACAAAAAATGTAACGTATAGGTTAGAAACTTTTGGTTCATATTCAACAGGAGACCAAACCCCATTTTGGATGGTGAGCCATTCATGGGGGGTTGTTCCTTTGAGTAACAATAGTTTATACCTAAAGGCTGGTTCTTTCTACGACCAGACATTATCAAGCGATTTATCTTACAACATTGGTCTCGACTTAGTTGCCGTATCTAAGGTGCCAAACAGAAATTCCTACTGGATACAGCAAGCCTATGCCGAAATCAAATGGAAATCATTAGCTTTTAGCATTGGAAGCCGAGAGCAATACGAATCAGCCATAGTCAATCAGAATTTAAGCTCCGGGGATATGGTTTATTCCAACAATGCCCGGCCAAATCCTGAAGTAAAAATTAGTATTCCGAAGTTCACCCCAATCCCTTACTCCAGAAATAGGCTATACATCAAGGGCGACTTTGCTATCGGAAAATATTTAGATGGTGATTTTTTGGAGAAAACGGCAATGCCTCTAAACCAGAGTTTTGTCAAAAACCCTCTATCGCACCACAAGTCTTTATATTTGAGATTAGGTGACATCCAATGGACTCCAAATGCTGTGCAGTGGACTATTGGAGTAAACGATTATGCGCAATGGAGTGGAGACAATTATCGGTATAAAAATGGGGAATGGACAAACCCGGTTTCAGCATCAAAAAATTTCTTCGACGTCCTCATTCCATCAAATGAATACCAAAGTGGTTCTCATTTGGCTTCTTACAATTTCAGGGTTGATTACGGACGGAATTATGCCGATGAGGTGTATAGTTTCTATGCCCAACATTTTATAGAAGCCAAAGATGACATTTTCTTTAAAAATTACCGGGATATGCTTGTTGGGTTGGAATACAAAAGCCTACGGAAGAAGTTTCTATCGGGTCTTGTACTGGAATACCTTTACACGAAAAATCAACGAGCAAACCACAAATCAAACTACTACAACCAGCCTGCCCATCAGCAAGGAAGCAGCTACTACGGCAGAGGCTTGGGAAACCCTCTTCTACTTTCTCCTGAATACAACGAAGATGGCTCTATTGGATTTAAAAGCAACAGGATATCAGCTATGCATGTAGGTCTCGAAGGCCACATCGATAACAATTTACAATATTCATTCCTTGCCACTTATGGAACATCTGACGGTACCTATAAAAAACCATACACTGATGAAAAAACAGGTATTGCTTCTTTATTAGGTGTGACTTATAATTATCCTAAAATTATAGGCTTGAGCTTCAAGTGTTCTGTAGCATACAACAATGGTGAATTCTTCGGCACTGATACTTTTGGGGCTGGCCTAACCATTAGAATGGCTGGTAAGTTATTCTGAAATCGAAACAAAAAAAGTATAAGTATCCAATAGCAAATGCAATATCATCCAAACAATAAAATTGTCTTTCATTAAATAACAATATAATGGCTACAAAAAAAAAATATACAAGAAGAAATATTATCTTATTTTCAAGTATAGGATTGATTCTCTGTGTTACCCCCATCTATCCAATAAAAAAAGTTTTTAAGAAAGGGACAAGCCTGCAGACAAAAAGTCTCTATTTACAGACAAAATATCCAAGAATAGAGCTTCCTGGGGATTTATCTCTTTCTGAAAAGATTGATTATAAACATGCTGAAACGCTATTGCCCGAAGAAGAGAAGAAACAAGATTCAATCCAAGGTAAAATCGATTCAGGACTAACAATACCGGAGGTTAAGGTATTTGCTAAAATCAAATTTGCACCAGAACATAACGGGAAAGTTGATGTTGATTTCTTAGTAAAAGTTCCAAAAGAACTCCTATCACCGAAATGGAGAATTACACTTTCGCCAAAATTACTGCACAATGATTCAATAGTAAATTTGGAACCATTAATCCTGAAGGGTACAGAGTTCTACGAGATGCAAAAAAACAATTATGCAGGCTACGATTCATATATCAAGTCAATTATTCACAAAGAAAAGTACGACTCTGCTTTCCTCGATAGAAAAGCGATTAACAAAGATATTGAAACTGTACAAGGATTGTTTTATGATAAATACAATTCGGACTGGAAAAAACAAAAAAACTATCTTGACAACCTATCCTCATGGCAGAAAATGCAGAACTTCTTCTATGCAGCACAAAAGGAAGAAATTGCAAATATTTATGCTCAATATTTACACAAAGCAACTATTGAGAAATACAACAAGCTAAGGCAAGGGAAAGACTCTATCGGCGTATATAAAAAATACATGAAAGAGTTTGAAAAAGAAAAGGTTCGAGTTAATAGTCACTGGGAGGAAAGAAGGAAATTGTCTCAAAAAATGAAACCGAAAAATGGGGAAAACGGCATATCATTAAATCAAATAAAGGGGCGTCCTTTTTCAATGAAAGACTCTGTTGAATTAGCCAAAACAAGATATGATTTTGCAGCCATAGCCCAAAACGAACTAAAAAAAGAACAGAAAGATGTTGCTTTCGATAAATTCGTTAAATATCCCTACAAAAAAGACGACAGTCTAAGAATCAGGTTAGATTCAGTGATTAATAACGACAAAGATTTCACATATCTATACAAACAGAGTTATGATTTAAGCCCAAATCTGAAGATGATCCGAGTTTACATGGAATCTGTATTTGAAGCGACAGATTTTAGTAGTTATACAAGCTCTAGAATTGACACACTCACCTACAATATTACAACATTAGCTCAGTTAGCCGATACATCATATATCTATGACACATACCATATTAAACGTGATATGGAACTTGGCTCTTCAGCATTTGTGAAATATTCAAGCAAAGGCAAACTATTTGATATTAATTATAAAAACAATAAAAAGCAAATAAAAGAAATTGAAGAAGCATACAAATACTTCCTTGATAGAAAGGTATTTGTTATTGACACTGTAACAATAACTCTTCTTGCACGTTCCTGGGCTTTTGGAGACTGGGAGGGCAATTATCTTCTTTCTCAAAAACAAAGCAATGCCATAAAAGAATATTTGGCAAATACATACAAAGATTCCATATCTGCTGAGGTCAAATATATATCGCAGTCAGGTGGAGAAAACTGGAAATTATTAGCATCAGCAATAAAGGAATCCAATAAAATTGAGAATAAAGAAATTATTTTAAATTTGCTGGCTACTGCAACCTATCCAGATAAAACAAAAGACGAAATTAAGAAAAAATACAAAAAGGATTATGCCTTTATTTGTGACTCTATCTACCCCTCTATAGAAAAAACAATTGTTACTATAACCGCTCATCGCAATGATGTATCAGATGATAAATCTATTGAAAAGCGACAGGATTACAAGGGTGAGGAATATGCAGAGGGTGTAAGATTGCTGATGGATAGGGAATATGAAAAAGCCTTGCCAAAACTGGAATCTGCCATTAAAAATAGAACAGATAATAAAGATTTTAATGTCATTGGGAGAGATGGTGACTATAACTTGGCACTCTGTTTAACGTGTTTAGGACATAATGCTCAAGCATATATGGAATTAATCAAGATAAAACCAAACAGAAGAACTGGAAATGATGAATATCTGCTTGCCTTGATTTGTAGTCGCCTGTTAAATAAAGAAGAAGAGGCAGTAGAACATCTGAAGAGATCATTCGAATTAGATGAATCCAAAAAACTCAGGGTTAAACTAGATTACGAAGTTTTTGAATTGGCCAAAAAAAACAATATTGATTTAAAATAACATTTGCACTAAAACTTCTAAAAGGAAAAGTGCCTGTGGTCAAATTTACGCCACAGGCACTTTTTCTTTTGGGAACAGCCATTGTTAGCTCCGTAAGCATCTCAAATTACGAATTTTCCGTAAGCACCCAAATCGGTCGTATTCTTAATAGAGGCAAAAGGTGCTATGATACTACCCAGAACTACAGATAAAATTAAGATAGAAGCGCGTTATCCTTAAACAAAAAACATTAACAACAAAGAGAAAATGTAAAAGGTAATCCCAGAAAATAGCTTAACAATGTAATATCCAAACTGCCAGACCATTCAAAAAAAGCAGAAAAGGGTGGAGTATCTGCTTTCTGAGGTTTACAAAACAAAAAAATACAACCAAGATCGAACCAGTCTCCAATCGGAGTTGGGTCTTGACGGTTATTTCCAAGAATACCTGTGTGTGCTTTACAGGTTGCAAGCGGCGAGCAGCTGCCATCTGTATTTTCCGCTGCCATGTCATGGCTGACGTAAAAGAGTAAGATCTAGTTTCAGGACACAAAACACCAGTAATTCCATGAAATACAATCCATTAAAACTACGAAATCCTTAGAATCCTGGATATCTAATAGAAATCCGACAAAAGCCCAAATACAACTACTAAAAATAGAAAACCCTAAAGAGAAATCTAATGGAAATTGACCTTGGGTGATTGCTTTTGGCAAACCTGTACTTTATCGGAGGCTTACACAGTTTCTCAGCGACCCAAAATATAAAAAAAAAGCCGGAAGAATGCTTTTCATTCTCCCGGCTTTCATTTTATAAGATCCTGTATCCTTCCTTCTACTTATTTATAAAGCTTGCTTGTATTCCTATAA